>OCZT010000052.1_pt1 | contig 95235 bp, 87 predicted proteins | sample 1539031 | NCBI WGS metagenome assembly OCZT01 (sample SAMEA3539308, study PRJEB22396) | soil metagenome | biome: tundra; feature: field; material: soil | place: USA | collected 2010-05 | depth 0.15 m
GCGGTGGCTGATCTCGCCTGGGGTGCCCGCACCGCCGAGCTGCGCCTGCTGGCAGCGGTGGTCGCCGGGGTACAGCACAAGCCAGGCCAGGCGCTCCGGGGTGACGTTCAGGACGAGGCACGCCGCCCGCGAGTGGCTGTGATAGCCGCGAGTTACCTCGAAATCAAGGTAGCAGCCACCCCAAGCGGTGCAACGGGTATAGGTGGCAGGCATCTCTAGCCCGGAGCGTGCAGTAAGGACCGCGCTCCCGGCGAGCGGGGGCGCGGAAACGTCCGGCTGAGCAGGGATCCTTGGCCTTGTCGACGGTCCTTGATCCCGAGCTTGGAGGTTCACCTTGAGGGTGATGCGTAATGGACGCCCGGTAACCGTAGAAGTGACGTCGGACGGAGCGGGTTTGGTCTCGCACGCGGGCAGCGCGCTGCTCGCGCAGGTCGCTGACAGGGTGGGGCTGACCGGGGCGTTATCGCTGCGGCTGGCTGGGGTCAAGCAGCGCCGTCGCGGTCATGATCCGGGCCGGGTGATCCGTGATCTCGCGGTGATGTTGGCCGACGGCGGCGAGTGCGTGTCTGACCTCGGTGCGGTCCGCGAGCAGGACGCGTTGTTCGGGGCGGTGGCGTCTGACTCGACCGCGTTTCGGATCATCGACCGGATCGCGTGCACCCCAGGCATGTTGGACGCCTTGCGTGTCGCGCACGCCCGCGCGCGAGCGCGGTTCTGGGAGCTGCAGGGCGCGCCGGCGCGGTTGACGGTCGATGTCGACGCGACGTTGATCACGGCGCATTCGGAGAAGGAGAAGGCGGCCGGCAACTACAAGGGCGGCTACGGGTTTCACCCGTTGCAGGCCTACCTGGACGAGACGCGCGAAGCGCTCGGCGGGCTGCTACGCCCCGGCAACGCCGGCTCCAACACCGCCGATGATCATGTGGCGGTCCTGGACCGCGCGCTGGCGCAGATCCCCGCGCAGTACGCCGAGAGCTTGGAGATCTTGGTCCGCGCGGACACGGCCGGGGCCACTCACGGACTGATCGACGACTGCCGGGAGGGCAACATGCGCTTCTCGGTCGGCTACGAGCTGACCGAGCCAGTCCGCTCAGCGATCCTCCAGATCCCCGAGCACGCATGGGTCCCAGCGCTTGACCAGGACGGCGACGCGCAGTCACTCTCACGCGCCTACTGCACGCCCGGGGCTAGTCGAGGAGCGGCGGGCGGTCACGCAGCGGGCGCTCAAGGTCTGCCGGGTGCAAAGCGTGGAGATAGATGGCGGTCGCGACGGGCGATGAGTGCCCGAGCGCGCCTTGGATCACAGGTAGCGCCTTGCCCTCCGCGGCCAACTCGGTCGCATAGGTGTGGCGCAGCGCGTGCGGATTGACACGCCGCTCGACGCCGCCACGCTTCGCCAGGCGGGCCAGCAGCGCTTGGACGTACTGGTGGCGGCTAACCGGCTCGCCCTGAAGCGTGCAGATGAGCGTGGTGGCGCGAGGTCGCCTGTCGGTCCAGCGCAACACGTCGGCCAGCGCGTCATCCGGAAGCCAGATGACTCGGCGCTTGGCTCCCTTGCCACGCATGATGTCGACCATGCGACGGTGTCCGCGGACTTGCGCACCGCGTTCGATCGCGGTCCGCTGATCGGCCTCGACCGAATCGAGTACCTCCTCGGGACAAGCCTCAGGCTGGCTCGTCACGGACTCAGTACGCCTCGTGGAACAGCGCCGCCACCTCCTGCGGTCCCGTCAGCGGCCGCGCGTTGAAGAGAGTGGCGGTGTCAGCCAGGGCGTGCGGGATGAGATGACGTAATTCCTGTTGGTGTCTGGGTTTTTGGGAAGGCCGAAAAGGCGATCAAGAGGATGTTTAGAGTGCGTCCGCGCGGCTCGGCAAGCCCTTATAGACACTGGCGATTTGGGATCGTGCTCGGCGGTCAGCCTCGCGACCGCCTCGGGACCCGGGCGGGCGTAGCGCTGCAGCGAGCGCAATGACGTATGACGGCTCTTGGCCATCAGCAACGCGAGCCCGACGTCGGCCTCGGCGAGATGCGTGATCGCCGAGTGGCGCAGCTGGTGCAGCGTCCACCCATCCGACTCCGCGCTGAACAGCTCCTCCGCGCGCCGGTAAGACAACCGAGCCCGCCCCGTGTACGGGCACAGATCGGCGGCAGCTGGCATCCGTGCCGGCGCCGGCCGCCGGTCGGCCAAGAACAGCGGGCCACTCGGACGGCCAGCGATCAAGCGCGGCAGAAGCCGCGCCGAGCCGGCCTGCAGGTGCAGCCACTCCACATCGCCACCCTTCGACCGCACACGAGCCCGCTTGTTCTCCAACTCGACGTCCTCGACATTCAGCGAGAGCACCTCACCCGCCCGCGCCGCGGTCTCATACAACAGCCGCCAGAGCGCCTTCTCACGCACCGCGACGTCATCGCGGCGCCACAACCGCTCGAGCTGGGCGAACGGGATCGCCCGAGTCCGGTCGGCGGGCTCGCGCCGACGCGCCAGGACCTCGGCAAACGGCTCGCCCACCCAGCCGCGGCGTACGCAGAAGGCCGAGAATGAGCGCACGGTGGCCACGTGGCGATTCCACGTCGCCGGCGCGCACCCACCCCATGCCTCCACTACGGCCCGCTCGAGCTCCCGGCCGCAAACCCACTCCAATGGGCGCTCAGGCCCGAGGTCGCGCCCCAGCCGACCGAGGGTCTGCGCGTAGGAGCGATAGCTCGAGGCCGCGAGGTCGGGCTGGGCGAGAAAGACGTCAGCAGCCTGGCGCAGCGTGGGCGGGCGCTCCCGCGCTGGACGCAGCCTCCGGTGAGGGCTCTCGCGCCGTCGCATCGTTCGACCGAGGAGTTCCGTTGCCGCTAACCCAGACACAGCTCGCGAGCGCCGTCGCCGACCGCGCCGATATCAGCCGCGCCGAGGCGCCGTGCGGCGGATGGCATCCCGGACAATCCTCGACGGCGTCGTGCCGCCCGCCTTCGCACGTTCCTTGACGGACTGCGCTAGCTCGGCGTCAACGCGGGCTCGGAGGATTTCGGTCTTCATGCCTCAGCCTATCCGCTGTGCCACGGCTGTGGCCCCGCGTGCTACGCGAGAAGGGCTTGGACGGTAAGCTAAAGACAGCGCTGATCCGTTGCGGGTTCGCGCCAGAAGAGCCAGAAAACGGCACGCCCCGCTAGGTCGGCTGGATCTCCTCATAAAGAGTTCGGCAATGCTCCGAGATTCAACTTCATTGGCCGAGCGGGGCGGACCCGTTCTTAGGGTGGTAAACGGCGGACCGTGAACACGGCCCGGACCCTACTTACTGTTGGGGTTACTCCAGCGGCTTCGTTGCTACGCGGTCGGAGCGGCGCTCTCGGCACCCTCGATCGCGGCCGACCCAGTGCCGGTGCCGACCGAGATCGCGACCTTGCGCGGCTTGCGCTGCTCGGGCTTGGGGATCCGCACCTCGAGTACGCCGTTCTCGAAGCTCGCCTTGACTGACTCGGCATCGACTCCCTCGGGAAGCGTCAGCGAGCGGGAGAAGGTGCCCGACGAACGCTCGACGCGGTAGTAGCCCTCCTTGCGCTCCTCGTGCTCGGCCTTACGCTCGCCCGAGACGGTGAGGACGTTGTCCTCAAGCTCGATCTTGACGTCCTGCTCGGTGAGCCCGGGCAGGTCGGCGCGCAGCACGAACTCATCCGCACTTTCGACCAGGTCCATCGCCGGAATCCAGCGGCGCTGTGTGTGCGAGGCAACGCCGTTGCTGGGCATAGGCGAGTCGAAGAAGGTGTTGAAGAGGCGGTTCATCTCGGACTGGATCGTGTTCAGCTCACGTACCGGCTCCCATCGAATCAGGGCCATGTCTGCTCCTTTATTTCTATTAGGCTTTTTGCTGCTGGACTCATTATGAAATCTAAGTCGAACCATGTCAAGTCTTTCGCCCGTTGAAGCAGCGAACTAGCGCGGCGCCACGGGTGCGGGCAGCTTGAGCAATCCGATCTGCCAGCCGAAGCGGGCCGGTGCGGCTCCGGCGACGACCAAGCCAGGCGGCGCGACTCAGCCGACGACCAGCGAGGTGCCGGTCATCTCCGGTGGCTGCTCGATCCCCAGCAGCGTAAGCATTGTCGGCGAGACGTCGGCCAGCACGCCTCCCGAGCGCAACACCAGCCCGGGCACGGTGACGATCACGGGAACCGGATTAAGCGAATGGGCCGTATTGGGGCTGCCATCGGGCTCGAGCATGTGGTCGGCGTTGCCGTGGTCGGCGGTGATCAAGCAAGCGCCACCGGCGGCGTGCACGGCCCCGACGATCTTGGCCAGGCACTCGTCGACGGTCTGCACCGCCGTGACCGCCGCTTCGATCACACCGGTGTGCCCCACCATGTCCGCGTTGGCGAAGTTGATGATCGCGAACTTCGGCTGATCCTCACCCCAGGCCGAGGTGAACGCCGCCGTGGCCTCACGCGCGCGCATCTCCGGCTTGTAATCGTAGGTGGGCACGTCGCGCGCGGAGGGCACCAACTCGCGCCGCTCGCCCTCGTAGGGGGTCTCCTCCCCGCCGTTGAAGAAATAGGTCACGTGCGGGTACTTCTCGGTCTCGGCGACGTGCAGCTGGCGCTCATTGCGCGCGGCGATCACCGCCGACAGCGTGATCGCGGGATGCTGGGGCGGGAACGCGACGGGGTAGGGCCAGCCCTCCACGTACTCGGTCATCGTCGCGTAGCGCTCGATCGGGTCCACCCCACCGCGGTCAAATTCATCGAAGTCCGGCTGGGCCAGCGCGCGGGTGATCTCGCGCATCCGATCGGGCCGGAAGTTGAGCCCAAAGACCGAATCGCCGGGACGGATCCGAGCCTCCTCGCCGACCAGCACCGGTTTGATGAACTCGTCGGTCTCGTCGCGCTCGTAGGCGGCGCGGGCGGCCTCTTTCCCCGAATCGGCGTGGTGCTCGGCTTGGCCGTGGACCAGCATGTCGTAGGCCAGCTTGATGCGGTCCCAGCGGCGGTCGCGGTCCATCGCGTAGTAGCGGCCCACCACCGAGCCGATCCGTCCCACGCCGGCGTCGTCCATCCAGCCCTGAACCGTCTCCAGGAAACCGGCGCCCGAGTGCGGCAGCGTGTCACGGCCGTCGGTGAAGGCGTGCAGCACCAGGTCGGACACGCCCAGCTCGGCGGCCAGCTTGATCAGCGCCTCCAGGTGCTCGAGGCTCGAGTGCACGCCGCCGTCCGACACCAGGCCGATCAGATGCACGCGCGGAGCGTCGGCGAACGCCTCGGCCAACACCGGGTTGCGCGCCAGTTCGCCGTTGGACACGGCCTCGTCGATCCGGGTCAGGTCCTGCATGATCACCGACCCCGCTCCGAGGTTCAGATGGCCGACCTCCGAGTTGCCCATCTGGCCCTCCGGCAGCCCGACGGCGAGCCCGCAGGCGGTCAGCGAGGTGTGGGGATAGGTTGCCCACAGCTGATCGAATACGGGTGTCTGAGCCAGCGAGATCGCGTTGCCCGGTCCGTCGGGGGCGATCCCCCAGCCGTCGAGGACGATCAGCGCGGCGCAGGCGGCGGGCAGCGACTGGGCGCCGGACGCCAGCGCCATCAGCCGGCCGCGTCCACGATCGCCGCCAGCGACTCCGCCTCGAGACTGGCGCCGCCGACCAGCGCCCCGTCGATGTCGGGCAGCGCCATCAGCTCGGCGGCGTTGTCGGCCTTGACGCTGCCGCCGTAGAGGATCCGGGTGCGCTGGGCCTGCTCGGGCGAGCGATCGGCAACGAGCGCGCGGACGAACGCGATCGCCTCCTGGGCCTGCTCGGGAGTGGCCACGCGGCCGGTGCCGATCGCCCAGATCGGCTCGTAGGCGATCACCACCTCACCCAGCCGCGCCGGGTCCAGCCGGGCCACGGCCTCCTGGACCTGGTGGCGCAGCTTGCGTTCGGTGTCGCCCCGCTCACGCTCCTCCTCGGTCTCGCCGACGCACAGGATCGGACGCAGGCCGGCCTCCAGCGCCACCGGCAGCTTGAGCTGCAGCGCCTTGTCGGTCTCGCCGAACAGTTGCCGGCGCTCGGAATGACCCAGGATCACTCCGTGGACCCCGAGCTCGGTCAGCATCGCCGCGGAGACCTCGCCGGTGAACGCGCCCTGGGCGGCGTGGTGCATGTTCTGGGCGTAGACCTCGACGCGTGAGCCGCGGGTGGAGTCGACCATCGCCTCCAGGACCGTGAAGGTCGGGCAGATCGCGACGTCGACGCCGTCGGCCGTCGAGACGCGCGGCAGGAGCGCCTGGATGAAGGCCTCGGCTTCGGCGACCGTCTTGTGCATCTTCCAGTTGCCGGCGATCAGGGGCGTGCGCCGGGCGGCCTCTGTGGCATTTCCCAGGGGGCTCACGCCAGCGCCTCCACTCCGGGCAGCTGACGGCCTTCCAGCAGCTCCAGCGCCGCGCCGCCGCCGGTGGACAGGTGGGTGACCGAGTCGGCCAGACCAAAGCGCTGCAGCGCGGCGACTGAGTCCCCACCTCCGACCACTGTGGTCCCCGGCGCCTGTGCGACCGCCTCGGCGACGGCGCGAGTCCCGGCGGCGAATGGCTCCAGCTCGAAGGCGCCCATCGGCCCGTTCCAGAACACCGTGCCGGCCCCCGCGATGATCGATCGGTAAGCCCGCGCGGTGTGCGGCCCGATGTCCAATCCCATCATCCCGTCGGGGACGTCGATCCCTTCCAGCGCCTGGACGGCGGCGTCGGGCGCCAGGCGATCGGCGATCACCAGGTCACGCGGGAGCTCCAGCGACGCCCTGACCTCGCCAGCCCGAGCCAGCGCCTGCTCGGCCAGCGGGATGTCGTCCTGCGCGCACAGCGAGGTGCCGATCTGATGGCCTTGGGCGGCCAGGAATGGAAAGCACATCGCGCCGCCGATCAGGATCGTGTCGGCGACCTGCTCAAAGCGCTCGATGACGCCGATCTTGTCGCTCACCTTGGCGCCCCCGAGCACCGCCACCAGCGGCCGCGCCGGGTCCTTCAGCAGGCCGCTGAGCGCCGACACCTCACGCTCCAGCAGCAGCCCCGCGGCGCGGTTGGAGACCAGCCGCGCGACGCCCTCGGTCGAAGCGTGGGCGCGGTGGGCGCTGCCGAACGCATCGTTGACGTATGCGTCCGCCAGGCGCGCCAGGGCGGCCGCCAGCGGTGGATCGTTCTTGGTCTCCCCCGGCTCGTAGCGGACGTTCTCCAGTAGCAGCACGTCGCCCGGCTTCATCGCGTGTGCCAGCGCCTCGATGTCGGGGCCGACCACCGCCGGCGCCAGCGCGACGTCGGCCTCGAGCAGGTCGGCGAGCCGCTCGGCCACCGGCTCCAGCGACAGCTGCGGATCGCGATCCTTGGGCCGGCCGAGATGGGATACGAGCACGAGCGCGGCGCCGCGGTCACGCAGCGCCTCGATAGTCGGCAGTGCCGCGCGGATCCGGGTGTCGTCGGCAACCTTGCCGTGATCGAGCGGCACGTTGAAGTCCACTCTGACCAGCACACGCTTGCCGCGGATGTCGCCCAGGTCTGCGAGCGTTCTCACAGCAGCCTCTGCACGAGGTCGGAGACGCGGTTGGAGTAGCCCCACTCGTTGTCGTACCAGGCCACCACCTTGACCATCGTGCCGTCGATCACGACGGTCAGCTGCGAGTCGAGGATCGACGAGGCGGGATTCTTGACAATGTCGGAGGACACGATCGGGTCCTCGGTGTACTCCAGCAGGCCCTGCATCGGACCCTCGGCGGCCGCCTTGAGCGCCGCATTTACCTCTTCCACCGTCGTCTCACGGTTGGTCTCGATCGTCAGGTCCACGACGCTTCCGGTCGGGACCGGGGCGCGGACCGCGAAGCCGTGCAGCTTGCCGTTTAACTCCGGAATCACCACCCCGATCGCCTTGGCGGCGCCGGTCGAGGCCGGGATCAGGTTGATGGCCGCCGCGCGGGCGCGGCGCAGGTCGCGGTGGGGCATGTCCAGGAGCCGCTGGTCGGCGGTGTAGGCGTGGATCGTCGTCATCAGCCCGTGCTTGATGCCGACGGTGTCGTGCAGCACCTTGGCCACCGGCCCGAGGCAGTTGGTCGTGCACGAGGCGTTGGAGATCACGGCGTGCTGGTCGCGATCGTAGGCCTGGTCGAAGTTCACGCCCAGCACGACGGTGACGTCGGGGTTGGTGGCCGGAGCTGAGATCACGACCTTCTTGGCGCCGGCGGCCAGGTGCTTGGCGGCGTTCTCACGATCGGTGAACAGGCCGGTTGACTCGATCACGATGTCGGCCCCCAGCTCTTCCCATGGCAGCGCCGCCGGGTCACGCTCGGCCAGCACCCGGATCTCGTTGCCGTCGACGACCAGGCCGGCGTCGGTGGCGTGCACCTTGCCGGGGAACGGACCGTAGGTCGAGTCGTACTTGAGCAGGTGGGCGATCGTCCTGGGTTCGACGAGATCGTTGACCGCCAGCCACTCGATATCGGCACCTCGTTCGTAGGCGGCCCGGAATACGTTGCGACCGATCCGTCCAAAGCCGTTGATCCCGACCCGTACCGACATGCCTCTGTCCCTCCGTTTTTCAGTGTGGCCCTGACGGGCAGCGCCCGATCGCGAGCGTCTCCCCGACGCCCCGGAACAGGCTACCTCAGTGCTTCCCGGCGGGGAGCACTAGTGCGACAGGGGTCACCGCCGGGACACAACCTCGATCCGCAATGCATCCGGATCTCGCAGGTACGCCGCGTAGTACCGCCGCCCGTATTGCGGGCGCTCACCGGGTGCTCCGTCGTCGGCGCCGCCGGTGGCCAGGCCGGCGGCGTGGGCCGCGTCGACAGCCGCCCTGCCGCTCGCCTGGAGCGCCAGATGGCCGTAGCCGGGAGCGGGAGGCAGGCCGCGCACGACGATCCACACCAGCGGGCTGTTGACCCCGTAGGCGATCACGTGCTCTGACTCGTGTATCCGACGCGCTCCCAGCGCATAGAAGACGGCGTCGTAGAACCGCGCCGCGCGGCTCAGGTCGGAGACCTCGAACCCGACGTGATCGATCACGAGCGGTCCATCACGCCGGTTTGGTTACGTCGCGGTGCACGGCCTCGACGAGATACTCCTCGTTGGCGCCGTAGCGCTCGGCGAGGTGCTCGGTGATCGCCACCGACCGGTGACGGCCGCCGGTGCAGCCCACAGCCACCACCAGATGGGCCTTGCCCTCGGCCAGATACTGGGGCAGCAGATAGTCAAGCAGCGGATGCAGGCGGTCATAGAACGCGTCGAGCTCGCCCTCGCGGTTGATGAAGTCGACCACGCGCTGATCCTTGCCGGTAAGCGGCCGGAAGTCCGATTCGTAATGCGGATTGGGCAGGAACCGCACGTCGAACATCAGGTCGGCGTCCCGGCTGGGCCCGTATTTGAACCCGAAGCTCTGGAAAGTGACCGCCAACCGGCCGGGGGTCCGGGTCGGCAGCAGCTCGTCGGCCAGTTTTCGGCGCAGCATCGCGGCGGTTAGCCCGCCCGTGTCGATCACCACGTCGGCGCGCTCCCGCAGCGGCCCTAGCAGCGGGCGCTCCCGCGCGATCCCCTCCGCCACGCTGCCGGTCGGGGCCAGCGGATGACGGCGGCGGGTCTCCTTATAGCGGGTCAGAAGCGTCTGCTCGTCGGCCTCCAGGAACAGAATCCGGTGCTTGACGCCGCTGGCGCGCAGGTCGTCCAGCATCGCCGCCATGCCCTCGAAGTAGCTGCCGCCGCGCACGTCGGAGGCGACCGCGGCGCGGGCGACCTTGGAGCCGCTGTGCATGAACAGCTCGACCAGCGAGCGGATCATCTCCGACGGCAGATTGTCGACGCAGAAGTAACCCTCGTCCTCGAAGACCGCCATCGCCGTGGATTTGCCCGCACCTGAGAATCCGGTGATCACGACCAGATCCGTCAGCGCTGAGGCCTCCATGCTGTAAAGCTTGACGCGCGCGCCGGACAAGGGAGTGGGCGGCTCGTTAAGACTCCGGATTGTGCGACGATCCCCGCGTGCACCGTCGCGGCGCTCGTATCGCCATTGTGGCGGCGCTGGTACTGACGCTTCTGGGCGCGTTCCAAAGCGCGTCCGTCGCGCTCGCCAAGCCGAGCGCGACGGTGGCTGACGCGCCGCTGGTGGCGATCGTGTCCGACAACCAGACGGGGCAGGTGATGCCGCCCGGCTTTGTCGGCACCTCGTTCGAGTACCGAGCGCTGCAGCTCTACACCGGACGCGACCCCAGAGCCGTCGATCCCGTGCTGGTCCAGTTGTTGCGCCAGCTGGCGCCGGGTCAGGCCCCGGTGCTGCGCATCGGCGGCGACAGCACCGACGCCACCTGGTGGCCGATGCGCGGCGTGATCCCGCCGGGCGGCATCACCTACAAGCTGACGCGAGGCTGGCTGCGCACCACCCAGGCGCTGGCCGCCGATCTGGGGGCGCACCTGATCCTGGGCGTGAACCTGGCCGCGGGACGCCCGGCGCTGGCGGCGGCCGAAGCGCGCGCGCTGCTGGAGGGGCTCGGGCGCCAGTACATCTCGGCACTGGAGATCGGCAACGAGCCCGACCTGTACGGCGTCTTCGCGTGGTACCGCGACCGGCGTGGCCAGGTGTTCCACGCCCGCAACCGCCGCTACGACCTGAGCGCGTACGTCACGGACTTCTCGCATTTCGCCCAGGCGCTGCCGTGGGTGCCGCTGGCCGGGCCGGCGCTCTCGGGCCCGAGCTGGATGGGCGGGCTGGGACGGTTCATCTCCAGCGAGAAGGAGATCAAGATCGTCACCTACCACCGCTATCCGCTGCGGGCGTGCATCACCGACCCCACCTCCCCCGGGTACGCCTCGATCGCCAACCTGCTCAGCGACAGCTCATCCGCCGGGCTGGCGGCACCGGTCGCCCCCTACGCGGCGCTGGCCCACACCGACGGGCTCCAATTTCGGATCGGCGAGCTGAATTCAGCGTCCTGCCAGGGAGCGGCCGGCACCAGCGACACGTTCGCCTCGGCGCTGTGGGTGCTCGACACGCTGTTCAACATGGCCAGCGCCGGCGTTGACGGGGTCAACATCCACACGCTTCCCGGGGCGCCGTATCAGCCGTTTGAGTTCTCGCAGAGCACCACGGGCACCTGGCAGGCCACCGTCCAGCCCGAGTACTACGGCCTGCTGATGTTCGCGCGGGCGTTTCCCCCCGGCGCCCGGCTGCTGGCGGTCAACGCGCCAAGCGGTCCGGTCAAGGTATGGGCGACCCAGGCCCCCGACGGCACGATCCGCGTCGTGCTGATCAACAAGGACACCATCGCCGCCCACAGCGTGGCGCTGGAACTGCCGGGTGGTCTGAGCGGAGCGTCGCTGGAGTCGCTGCAGGCGCCCAGCGTGGCCTCGACCACCGGCGTCACGCTGGGCGGCCAGTCGTTCGCAAGCCCGACGACCACCGGGACCTTCCCCGGGCCCGAGAGCATCTCCAGCGTGTACCCGACACTCGGCTCCTACTCGATCGACCTGCCGCCGGCCAGCGCGGCAATCCTGACCAGGGGTCCCTAGACGCCGGACCGGGCGCCAGCGTCAGCGAGCTTCAGACCCCGGATCTCGCCGAACCGGTTATGAGCGCGCGGCGTGGCTTACGTTTCAAACGCCGGATCGCGCCGAACCGGTTATGAGCGCGCGGCGTGGCTTACGTTTCAAACGCCGGATCGCGCCGAACCGGTTATGAGCGCGCGGCGTGGCTTACGTTTCAAACGCCGGATCGCGCCGAACCGGTTATGAGCGCGCGGCGTGGCTTACGTTTCAAACGCCGGATCGCGCCGAACCGGTTATGAGCGCGCGGCGTGGCTTACGTTTCAAACGCCGGATCGCGCCGAACCGGTTATGAGCGCGCGGCGTGGCTTGGTTTCAAACGCCGGTTCGGTGTAGCTCGCGGTACATCTCGCGCGCCAGTTTGCCCGGCAGGCCGGGCACCGCCTCGAGCTCCTCCCGCGACGCGGTGAGGACCGCGTCCGGCGAGCCGAAGTGAGCCAGCAGCGCCCGCTTGCGCGCCGGGCCGATGCCCGGCAGCTCGTCGAGCATCGAGGCGGTCATCGCGCGGTCGCGCCGGATCCGATGGTGGGTGATGGCAAACCGGTGGGCCTCGTCGCGGGCGCGCTGGAGCAGCTGCAGCTCCGGGGTGTCGTGAGCCAGCACCAGCGGCGCCTCGCGGCCCGGGATGAACACCTCCTCGATCCGCTTGGCCAGCGAGATCACCACCACGCCGCGCTCGCGGAACACGCGCAGCGCCCGCAGGCCCGCCGACAGCTGGCCCTTGCCGCCGTCGATTACCACCAGATTGGGCAGCGCGGCGAAGCTGGGGTCGTAGTCCTTGTCGTGCGGCGAGACGTCGCGCTGGCTCTCCCAGCGGGCGATCCGGCGTCCCAGCACCTCCTCCATCGCGGCGAAGTCGTTGGGACCTTCGGTCCTGGCGAGAATTCGCTTGCGCGAATTCTCGTCAGGCCCGGCGTGGCCACCGCGTTCGGCCGCGTCCCCGACCGTGAACACCTTGAAGCGCCGGTAGTCGGACTTCTTCGGTGCGCCGCCCTCGAACACGACCATCGAAGCGACCGTGTTGGTCCCCATCAGGGTCGAGATGTCAAAGCACTCGACCCGCAGTGGGATCGTGTCCAGCCCGAGCGCTTTCTGCAGGCCGTCGAGCGCTTCGACGCGTTGCTGGCGACGGCGCTCGGAGCGCAGCTTCTCCTGGTCGAGCGCCAGCCTGGCGTTTCGCTCGGCCAACTCCAGGATCCGGCGCTTGTCACCGCGCTCGGCCGCCCGGATCTCGACCGGGCTGCCGCGGCGGCTCCCCAGCGCCAGGGCCAGCGCCGGCGCCGGGTTGGGTGGGGAGTCCGGAGCGGGCGGGGAAGCCAATTCACGCTGGACGATCAGCAGCGGCGGCACCGACATCGCGCTGGCGTAGTACTGCAGGATGAACGCCTCGGCGACCTCGGCGACTCCCTCGCCGGCGGCGTTGTCCAGATAGAAGCTCTGGCGATCGGCGAGGACCCCGTCGCGGACCTGGAACACCTGCGCGTTGGCCTCGGTCTCCGACACCGCGACCGCGATCGCATCCAGCGAGCCCCCGCCCTCGTGGGAGATCCGCTGGCGCTCCAGCAGCGAGCGCACCGCTCGCAGCCGGTTGCGCTCCCGGGCCGCGTCCTCAAAGCGCTGCTCGGCGGCGGCCTCGCGCATTGCCTGGTTTAAGGCCCGCTCGATCTCCTTGTAGCGGCCGGAGAGGAAGTCGACCACGCCGTCAATCCCCCGGCGGTAATCCTCCCGGCTGACGTAGCCGACGCACGGGGCCTCGCAGCGCTTGATGTAGTAGTCCAGGCAAGGCGAGCCGCTGCGACGGCCTGGCTCGGGCCCCTCGCAGGAGCGGAACATGAACACCTTGCCGAGCACCTCCAGCGTCGAGCGGACACGTTTGGCGTTGCTGTAGGGACCGAAGTAGGCGCGGTCACGGCGGTGGCGCTCACGGGTGAAATACACGCGGGGGAAGTCCTCGTCGAGCGAGATCGCTATGTACGGATAGGACTTGTCGTCGCGCAAACGAATGTTGAAGCGCGGCTTGTACTGCTTGATGAAGTTCTGCTCGGCCAGCAGTGCCTCGGACTCGGTGTGCACGACCAGCGCCTCGATGTGGTCGATCATCGGCACCAGGTCCTTGCCGGCGCGCGTGCTCGGATTGCTGAAATGCGACGCCACCCGCTTGCGGATCGAGGTCGCCTTGCCGACGTAGAGCACCTTCCCGCGAGCGTCGCGGAACAGGTACACGCCCGGCTCGTCGGGAAGCTCGCGGCGACTGTCGGCAGGGGTAATCGACATCTAGTGGTCTCTCCCGTGAGTACTCTCGCACCGAGAGTGATGACCGGCGGATGCCTGGCGAGGACGCAGGAGGTCTCGTGCAGCAGCGCTGCACGAGCCGACGAGGACAAAGCCAGGCGCCGCCGAGCGGGACGAATCGCGCGCGGCCCGATCCAGCGAGGCTGAATGCCGAGCGGGCCGCAAGCTCGATCGCTCGAATGCGATCGTATTTGCGGGAGCGACCACAAATCCGAGGATAGAGGCCGTCTGACCGGGCCCGCAGGCCCGGTCAGTCGGCGGTGAGCGACAGCAGCAGGCCGGCGATCCCGAGTCCCAGGGCGCCGATCGCGACCGTCTCGCCGGTCCCCGCCCGCGGCATGTTGGGCGTATAACCCGGGGCCTGCGTGGCGGCGCCCAGCAGGTCGGCGCCGCTGGTCGGCGGGTCACCGGCGGCGTGCAGCACGAACGCCAGCGCGACGAACAGCGCCAGCAGGGTCAGCCAGTGCGCGGTCCGGCCGCCCCGCAGCGCGACGGCGAGCAGCGCCCCGGCCGCTAGCGCCAGCAGCACGTCGACGACCGAGTAGACCTGCCACGCGGTCGGGTCGCGCGGCACCCCCGCCAGCGCGCTCGAACCACCCCACTCCGCATAGAACGCGGGCGAGAACTGATGACTCCAGGTCAAGAACAGGGAACCGAACAGCACCAGGGCGCCGATCAGCATCAGCCAGTCGGCGATCGTCTCTCGCATGGCCTTGTTCACGGCGGCGGCAGTGTACGGGTATGCGCGCCCAACGCGCCCTGGCTTACCCGCACGGTGATCGCCAGCGCCGCTCAACCCGCGTAATGTGTCCTCCAGCGATGCTCACCAACGGCCACCGCACCGCCTACCGTACCTGTCCGCTCTGCGAGGCCACCTGCGGCCTGGAGCTAGAGCTCGATGCGAAGGACCGGGTCCTGTCGATCCGCGGCGACAAGGCCGACGTGTTCAGCCGGGGGTTCATCTGCCCCAAGGGCTCCGCGCTCAAGGCGCTGCATGAGGATCCCGATCGGGTATCCACGCCGCTGATCAGGGACAAGGGCGAATTACGGCCGGCCAGCTGGGACGAGGCGTTCAAGCTGATCGACCGCCGCCTGTCGCCGATCCTCGCGCAGGACCGCAACGCCGTCGCGGTGTACCTCGGCAACCCCAACGCCCACAACCTTTCCAATCTGCTCTACGGAAGGGTGCTGACTCGCGCGCTGTCCTCGCACAACGTCTACTCGGCCAGCAGCGTCGATCAGATCCCAAAGCAGATGGCCAGTGCGCTGATGTTCGGGACCGGGACCACGGTTGCGGTCCCGGACGTGGATCGCACCGACCACCTGCTGATCCTCGGCGCCAACCCCCTGGCCTCCAACGGCAGCCTGATGACCGCGCCTGACATGCGCGGCCGGTTGCGGGCGCTGCGGGCGCGCGGCGGCAAGCTGGTGGTGATCGACCCGCGCCGCAGCCGCACCGCCGAGGAGGCCGACGAGCACCACTTCATCCGCCCGGGCACCGATGCCCAGCTGCTGTTCGCGATCGCCCACGTCCTGTTCGAGGAGGATCTGGCCGACCCGGGCCCGCGGCTGACCGAGATGACGGCGGGGCTGGAGCTGCTGCGCGAGCTGGCGGCAGGCTTCTCGCCCGAGCTGGTGTCGGAGGTATGCGAAATCGCCGCCGAGGAGATTCGCCGGATGGCGCGTGAGCTGGCCGGCGCTCCACGCGCTGCCGTGTACGGGCGCATCGGCACCTGCACGCAGGAGTTCGGCACCCTGGCCAGCTGGCTGGTCGACGTGCTCAACCTGCTGACCGGAAACCTGGATCGGGCGGGCGGCGCGATGTTCCCGCTCGGCGCCGCGGGCCATAGCAACGCGGCCGGCCCTCCCGGCCGCGGCCGCGGCGCCCGCTTCGGACGCTTCTCCAGCCGGGTGCGGGGGCTGGACGAGTTGTTCGGCGAACTCCCGGTGGCCTGTCTGTCGGAGGAGATCCAGACCCCCGGTGTGGGTCAGGTCAGGGCCCTGATCACAATCGGCGGCAACCCGGTGATCTCCACCCCCAACAGCGATCGCCTCGACGCGGCGCTGGACGAGTTGGAGCTGATGGTCAGCCTCGACGTGTACGTCAACGAGACCACCCGGCACGCCGACGTGATCCTGCCCGCCCCCTCGCCGCTGCGCCGCTCGCACTACGACCTGGTGCTGTACCTGTTCGCGGTGCGCAACGTCGCGCATTACTCACCTCCGGTGCTCGAACCCCAAGCCGAGCTCCCCGACGAGTGGGTGACCCTGCTGCGCCTGGCCGGCGTCGCGGCCGGGATGGGACCGGACGCCGACGTGGCGGCGCTCGACGCGGGGGTGGCGCGAGCGCTGATCGAGCGGGAGTTGGCCACGCCGGGATCGCCGGTCGCCGCGCGGTCGGCCGACGAGCTGCTGGGCGAGCTGGAGCCGCGCGTCGGGCCCGAGCGGCTGCTTGACCTGCTGCTGCGGACCGGTCCCTACGGCGACGGCTTCGGCGCGCAGCAGGACGGGCTGAGTCTGGCCGCGCTGGAGGCGGCACCGCACGGCATCGACCTCGGTCCCCTGCAACCAAGGTTGCCCGATGCGCTGCGGACCGCCGGCGGCCGGATCGAGCTGGTGCCCGAGCCGATCGTGGCCGACGTCGCACGGCTGCGGGCATCGCTGCAGCGCGGCGCCGTCGATGAGCTGGTCCTGATCGGCCGCCGGCAGCTGCGCTCCAACAACTCGTGGATGCACAACCTGCCGGTCCTGGTCAAGGGCAAGCCGCGCTGCACGCTGCACGTCCACCCCAAGGATGCACAGCGCTACCGGCTGACCGACGGCGAGCCGGCGCGGCTGCGATCGCGCACCGGCACCGTGCTGGCGCAGGTGGAGATCACCGAGCTGGTGATGCCGGGCGTGGTCAGCCTGCCGCACGGCTGGGGCCACGACGCGGACGGCACCGTGCAGAGCGTCGCCTCCGATCAGCCGGGCCCCAACAGCAACGTGCTCGCCGACGAGCTGCTGATCGATGCGCTGTCGGGCAACGCCGTGCTGAACGGGATCCCGGTGGAGCTCTCGCCGGCCGCGGCTTGAACCGGCCGGCTCCGGCGTGACCTTGCGGCGGCGCGCTTGGGGCGTGACCTGACCACCGGCGTTAGGCGCTAGTACTTGCGCGCCGCCCACACCACGGTGAAGGCGGTGTAGACGGCCGCGCCCATCAGCACCAGCCACGCTACCGATCCGGCGCTGGTGCTCCATAGGCGCGCGGTGGCGGTCAGCGTCAGCGCCGCCACCCCGACCGCGACGTACAGCGCGGCGCGCCGCCCATCGCCGAGCGAATAGAGCTCGGTGCGGTGCTGGCGGTACATGATCGATGCCACCCACGCGATCGCGGCCAGGAAGATCAGCGAAACGGCCTGGACGACCACGTTGGCGCCGGTGCCTCCGCCGGGAGCGATCGCGACCACGGCGGCGATCACCACGATGATCAAGACGTTGCGAACGTTCGCGTTGATGCTCACACCATCAAGCCTACCCCTCCCGCGAAGGGCTCAGTTCCATCCGCTGGCTCCCGGACCTCTGGCGCCGCGGCCGGGAAGCTAACTCGCACCCGCAGTCCCCCCTGAGCACCGGAGGTGGCCGTCAGCTCCGCGCCGTGGGCGTCGGCGATCGCCCTGACGATCGACAGGCCGAGGCCGAGCCCCTGGCGCGCCGGCTGCCGGCCGGGGCTGAGGGTGCGCTCCCCCGCCTGGCGCCGGAAGGGCTCGAACAGCAACTCCACTTCGTCGGCGGCGACCGCGGGGCCGGCGTTGCTCACCTCGAGCGTGGCCCTCCCGTTCCACAGGCCGGTCGATGCCCGAATCCATCCCCGGGGTCGGTTGTAGTGCAACGCGTTGTCCACCAGGTTGGCCACCAGGCGCTCGACCAGGGCCGGATCGCCGGTGGTCGGGGCCGGCTCGAGCCTCGCCTCGATCCGAACATCGCCGGCCTGCACACAGTGCAGGACTTCCCTGACCACCTGATCCAGATCGAGCCGCTGTTGCGTCTCGATCCCCCGCTGGCTGCGCGCCAGCGTCAGCAACGACGCGATCAGCCGCTCCTGCTGCTCACCGACCGCGATCACCCGCTCGCAGGCGGCGCGCAGCGACGCCTCGGTGGCATTGGGATCGCCGAGGGCAACCTCCACCAGCGTCCGCTGCACGGTGATCGGAGTGCGAAGCTCGTGTGAGGCGTTGGCGACGAAGCGGCGCTGAGACTCAAACGCGCCCTCCAGCCGCGACAGCAGGCCGTCGAAGGTGTCACCGAGCTCCTTGAGCTCATCCGCCGGCCCCTCCAAGGCCAGGCGCTCGTGCAGGTTATGCTCCGTGATCCCCCGCGCTCGGGCGTTCATCGTCCGCACTGGTCGCAGCGCCCTTCCCGCCATCAGCCATCCGAGGCCGATCGAGACCAGCGCCATGATCCCCAGCGCGATCCCCGATCGCGTCAGCAGCGCGCCGAGCTCGTCCGAACGCTGCTGCTGGATTGTGACCCGGGCCTGGCCGCGAAGCCCGTTCGCCAGCCGTTGCAGCTTCGCGAACCCGGGCCCGCCCACAGGAGCGTCAGGGGGTCCGACCACCGCCTGGGCCAGCGAAGGCGCGGCCCCGGCATGCGGCGAGAGGTACAGCGCGCCGTTGGACTTAGTGACCACGAGTGATCTGGGCTTCGGCGCGCGGATGGACAGGGCCACGAGCCCACTGACGTTGCCGGGCACGCTGCCCGCCACCAGCTCGTAGGTGATCGCCAGCAACAGCGCCCCCATGACCAGAAACAGGGCCCCGTACAGCAACGTCAGCCGCAGGCGCACCGACCAGCTCGGAAGCCGGCCGCGGCCCAATCGCCGGCGCCCTGACACCCGCCGACCGACCAGGCGTCGACCGATCAGGCGTCGACCGATCACGCGTCGACGGGGTTCAGATGCGATAACCGGCACCGGTCAGCGTCTCGATGATCGGCGGCTCGCCGAGCTTGCGGCGCAGGCGGCTGATCGTCACCTTGACCACGTTGCTAAACGGATCCGCGGCTTCGTCCCAGGCCCGGGCCAGCAGCTCCTCCGGCGAGAGCACCGCCCCCCGGGCGGCCAGCAGCAGCTCGAGCACGGCCAGCTCCTTGCTGCTCAGTTCCAGCCGACGCCCGGCCCGGTGGGCCACACGCCGGGCGGGATCGAGCTTCAGGTCGCCGCTGGTCAACAGTGGCGGCAGCGCGGGCTGGGCGCGACGGACGAGCGCCCGGATCCGGGCCACCAGCTCGGCGAACGCGAACGGCTTGGGCAGGTAGTCGTCGGCGCCCAGGCTGAGACCCGCGACCCGCTCCTCCACACCGGCTGAGGCGGTCAGCATCAGCACCCGTGACCGTCCGCCCGCGGCGGCGAGCGTCTCGCAGATGCGGTCGCCGTGCACGACGGGGAGATCGCGATCGAGGACGATCACGTCGTAGCAGTAGACCGCGGCCCGCCGCAGCGCGGCGGCGCCGTCGAGGGCCACGTCCACGGCCATGCCCTCGTGGCGCAGACCCGTGGCGACCGTCTCGGCCAGCTCCTCGTGATCGTCGACAACAAGCACGCGCATCAGCCTTTGACAAGTGTGGCGGTTCGCCGCGCCAACGCCAACAGGATGCTTGATGACAGGTTACGTGCGGGTAACGAGCGCCGTTCCCGCGTGGTAACCGGTGGTGGTCGGGGGCCTGCGGCCGAAGCCCACCGGCGCGCCAGCCGGGCCAGCACCGCCCCTGGCCCTCCGGCGCACCCCGCTTCTAACCCGCGACGGCCTCCCAGCGCTCGTAGAGCTCCTGCACCGCCCGCTTGGCCTGCTCGTGGCGAGCCGCCGACTTGGCGCTGACCTCCGGCGTCGACCAGGCGCCGGGATCGGCCAGCTGATCCTCGAGCGTACGCAACGCGACTTCGGCGACCTCGATCTGCGCCTCGAGCTTGACCTGGCCCGCGGCGGCGTTCTTGGAGCGTCGCGCCGGCTTCGCGCGGCCGACGCCGGCCGAAGCCGGAGCCGAACCAGACGCCGCCGCGGACGCGGAAGCCGACGCTGACGCTGACCGCTTCCCCTTCCCGTTGCGCTTCGCGCCCCCGGCCCGCTCGGCCCGCACGTCCTTGACGGCGGCAGGCGTCGTGCGCGTGGGCGTGGGCTTGGCCGGCGTCTTGGCCCGCTCGTCACGCACGCGCACGTATTCGGGCCAGCCGCCCACGTAACTGTGCAGCGTTTGGTCTTCGAGCGCGACCGTCCGCGTCCCGACCGCGTCCAGCAGCGCGCGGTCGTGGGAGACCAGCAGGATTGACCCCTGGAAAGCCCCGAGCGCCTCCTCCAGCGCCTCACGGCTCTCCAGATCGAGATGGTTGGTCGGCTCGTCGAGGATCAGCACGTTGGCGCCGGAGTGGACCAGGATCGCCAGCGACAGGCGCCGGCGCTCGCCGCCTGAAAGTCCTTCGAGCGGCTTCTCGGCGTCCTCTCCGGAGAACAAGAACCGCCCCAGCAGCGCCCGGGCCTTGGGCGGTGTCAGGCCGGTGGCGTGCGCGGCGGCCTCCAGCACCGTGCGCGCGTTGCCGGACGACAGCTCGTCGGCGTGCTGGGACAGGTAACCGAGCTTGACGTTGTGCCCGGTGCTGAGCTTGCCCTGCGGCAGCTCGCGTCGCCCCGCCAGGGTTTCGATCAACGTCGTCTTCCCTGCGCCGTTGGGACCCACGAGCGAGACGTGCTCGCCGCGCTCCAGCCACAGCTCGGCGTCGGTCAGCAGCTGCTTGTCACCCGCCGAGATCGCGCCGTTTGACAGCTCGAACACGACCCGGCCGCTGCGCTCGGGCGCCTTGAACTGGAACTCCAGGCCGCCGCCGTCGCCCGGAGCGCGGGAGACCCGCTCGATCTTGTCCAGGCGCTTGGCGCGTGACTGCGCCTGGCGTGCGCGAGTCCCGGCGCGAAAGCGGGTGACGAACCGCTCCAGCCGCTCGATCTCGGCCTGTTGGCGCTCGATCGCGCGTCCCAGCGCCAGCTCGCGGGCGGCCTTCTCACGCCGCCAGGCATGCCAGGTGCCCGGAAAGAAGCGCCCGCGCCCGGCCTCGAGCTCCAGCACCGCGGTCCCGACCGCTTCCAGAAACCAGCGGTCGTGGGCGACCAGCACGATCGCGGCGTCAAGGCCAACCAGGTGCTGCTCGAGCCATTCCAGCGATGCGATGTCGAGATGGTTGGTGGGCTCGTCGAGCAGCAGCAGGTCGGGATCGCCGGCCAGCGCGCGTCCGAGCGAGGCTCGGGTCAACTCCCCGCCCGAGAACGTCTGCAGCGAGCGGTCGAGGTCGCTGTCGGCGCGAAAGCCGAGCCCGTGCAGCGTCGCGAGCGCGCGATCGCGCCAGTTGTAGCCGCCGGCGTGCTCCAGCCTGGCCTGGGCCTCGGCGTAGCGGTTCAGCGTCGGCTCGTCGTGGGCGCCGTCGGCCATCGCCTGCTCCAGCGACGCCAGCTGCTGCTCGATTGCCACCAGCTCCGGGGCCCCGGAGAGCACGTAGTCGCGCAGCGTCAGGCCGCGTTCGCGGGGCGGGCGTTGATCGTGCAGGGCAACCTTGGCGCCCTTGGCCAGCACCAGCTCGCCGAAGTCGACCGATGCTTCGCCGGCCAGCATCCGCAGCAGCGTCGTCTTGCCGGCGCCGTTTCGCCCGGACAGGGTCATCCGATCGCGCCGCTCGAGCTTGAACGAGATCCCGCGCAGCAGCGGCTCGCCGGCAATGTCCTTGCCGAGGTCAGATGCGATTACAACGGCCATCGACCCCCATGGTAGGAAGCGAAGCGCTCTGAGCGAAGGCCAGATCTGCTGCCGGCAGTGGTGAGCCGGGCTTCCGGAGCGGCCACTAGCATCCCCGCCATGCCCTCCCCCGCGTGGCCACCCGATCCGCCTTTTCCGCTCCCGCCCGCGCTGACGCTGCAGATCCCGGGTCGCGGCGAGCTGTTCCTACGCGACACCGGCGGCACCGGACCGGTGGTGATGTTGCTGCACGGATGGATGGCCAACGCCGATATGAACTGGGGCGGCGCCTACGCGGATCTGACCGGGGCGGGCTATCGCGTGCTGGCGATCGATCACCGCGGCCACGGGCGTGGCCTGAGACAGCTCGGCCCTTTCCGGCTGTCGGACTGCGCGGCCGACGCTGCCGCCGCCCTGCGCGAGCTCGATGTCGCTCCGGCAATTGTGGTCGGCTACTCGATGGGCGGCGCGATCGCCCAGCTGATCGCGCGTGAGCATCCCGGCGTGGTCGGGGGGCTGGTGCTGAGCGGTACGGCCCAGCACTGGCAGGACCAGGCCTCGCGCCGTCTGTTCAAGGCGATGGGCGCAGTCGGCTTGGCGCTGTCGGTGGCGCCCCGGTCAAGCTGGCGGCTGGGCTTCAGCCGATCCGGGTACCGCGGGACGCGGGAGACGGCCTGGTTTCAATCCGAGCTGCTGCGCCACTCGGCGCGTGACCTGGCCGAGGCCGGACGCGAGCTGGGGCGGTTTGACTCCCGGCCCTGGCTGTCGGCCCTGGACGTATCCAGCGCCGTCGTGCTGACCTCCGACGACGAGCTCGTCGCGCCGCGCAAGCAGCGTGAGCTGGCGGGCGCCCTGCGGGCGCCTATCTTCGAGGCTCCGCTCCGTCATCTGGACCTCGTGTTCAAGGCGGAGAGCTACAACCCCGCGCTGCTGCTGGCGCTGCGGACGGTCGGGGCACCACAAACCGCCAACATCGGCTAGTGCATCGTTGCGGAACTGGCTTCGCGCTCTGGCCAGCGACTTCCCAAAACGATGCCCCGCGGTCAGCTAACCTACACGCCGAGATGCGCCGCGCCCGCACCATCATCGCGCTGCTGATGTTCACCCTCACGTTGCTGGCGCTCGCACCGGCCGCCCTCGCCCGTGAGACGGGCGGCCAGGGCTGGTACGGAGAGACCACCGATCCGGTGATCACCAAAACGATGTTCATCGTGATCGCGTTCTTTCCGACGGTGATCCTGGTCTTCTCGCTGATCCAGTGGCGGCTGGACAAGCGCAAGCACGCCAGGATGGACGCGGCCCGGCGCCGGGCCGCCAACGCCGACTGGCGCGGCGGTTGGTAGGCAGATGACCTACTTCGTGACCGGTGCGACCGGGTTCATCGGTCGCCACCTGGTCGAGCGTCTGCTGGCGCGGGACGGCGAGATCTATGTGCTGGTCCGCGAGGCATCGCAGGACAGGCTCAACCAGCTGATCGACCGCTGGGGACCCGAGGCCCAGAGCCGGGTCCATCCGGTGCTGGGGGATCTGTCCCAGCCGCGGCTGGGTGTCTCCGACGACGACTTGGCCCAGCTGCGTGAGGCCTCGATCGACCACTTCTTTCACCTCGCCGCCGTCTACGACATGACTGCCGACGACGAGCGCAACCGGATCGCCAACGTCGACGGCACGCGCAATGCCGTCGCCCTGGCCAATGAGCTGAGGGTGGGCTGCTTTCACCACACCTCCTCGATCGCCGCCGCGGGCATGCACAAGGGTCTGTTCCGTGAGGACATGTTCGACGAGGGCCAGAAGCTCGAGCATCCATACCACCGCACCAAGTTCGAGGCCGAGAAGATCGCGCGCACGCAGACCACCGTCCCATGGCGCATTTACCGGCCGGCGATCGTGGTAGGTGACTCGCGCACCGGCGAGATGGACAAGATCGACGGTCCCTACTACTTCTTCACCGCGATCAAGATGGCCCGCCACTACCTCCCGGGGTGGTTCCCGCTCGTTGGGCCCGAGCTCGGCTACACCAACATCGTGCCGGTCGACTACGTTGCCGCCGCGATGGATCACATCGCCCACCAGCCCGGCCTCGACGGGCAGGCGTTCCATCTGACCAACCCCAAGTCCCAGCGCTCGGGCGAGGTCATGAACACGATCGCCGCCGCGGCCCACGCGCCGCAGATGTCGGTGCGGATCGACGCGCGGCTGCTCAAGGCGCTGCCCAAGGGGACGATCGGGATGCTGATGGCGCTGCCCGCGGCCAAGGGCGTCCGCAAGGCGGTCCTGGCCGACTTCGGAATCCCCGACGAGGTGCTCGGCTACATCGGGTTGACCGCCGAGTTCGACACCCGTGACACGGAGCGCGCGCTGCAGGGCTCTGACATCTCGGTGCCGCCGCTGGAGTCCTACGCGGCCAAGCTGTGGGACTACTGGGAGCGAAACCTCGACCCTGACCTGTTCAAGGACCGCAGTTTCGAGGGGGCGGTCAACGGCAAGACGGTGCTGATCACCGGCGCCTCAAGCGGCATCGGCAAGGCGGCGGCGCTAAAGATCGCCAAGGCGGGTGGGATCCCCCTGCTGGTCGCGCGCAGCGCCGACAAGCTCGAGGAGGCCCGCCGTGAGATCGAGGAGGCGGGCGGCACCGCCTACGCCTACTCGGCCGACATCTCTGACCCCGAGTCAGTCGAGCAACTGGTCGCCAAGGTGCTCGCCGACCATCCCGCGGTCGACGTGCTGGTCAACAATGCCGGCCGCTCGATCCGCCGCTCGATCGCGCTCTCCTACGACCGATTCCACGACTTCGAGCGCACGATCCAGCTCAACTACCTCGGCACGATCAAGCTGATCATGGAGCTGCTGCCCCACATGCGCAACCGCCGCTCCGGGCTGATCATCAACGTCTCCTCGATCGGCGTGCAGACCAACCCGCCGCGCTTCTCGGCCTACGTCGCCTCCAAGGCCGCGCTGGACGCCTGGACCCGCGTGGTGGGCTCGGAGTGCATCGCCGACGACGTCCACTTCACGACAATCCACATGCCGCTCGTGCGCACGCCGATGATCGCGCCGACCAAGATCTACGACAGTTTCCCGACGATCTCCCCGGAGGAGGCCGCCGACCTGATCTGCGAGGCCATCCGCGCCAAGCCCAAGCACCTCGGCACCCGCCTGGGCACCTTCGGCGAGATCGCCTACGCCCTGTTGCCCAAGGCGGTCGACCAGATCCTCTCGACCGCCTACAAGGTGTTCCCCGACTCGGCCGCATCCAAGGGTCAAAAGGACCCTCAGGAGCACGCGTCGACCGAGCAGGTCGCGCTGGCGCACCTGATGCGCGGCGTCCACTGGTAGGGGAATCCGGCTCGCCGGGAGGAATACGGCAGCGCCGGTGGAGTCAGAGCCGGATTCCCTTGGGAAAGCGGCTGTGGGTTCCTGGGTGCGTGGCGGGGTAGCGACACTTTCCCGGGTTGGTGTAGGTGCGGTGGTGGATTGGCAACGCCTTCTTTCCTGGTGTCTAGATCCGAAACACCGGGATCAGCCGCTGCTCCTGCTCGGCCTCGATCCGGGCGATCACCTCGATGTGCTCCTCGAGCCCTGAGCCGCGCAGCTTGGTGGCCAGCAGCTCGTCGACCTGGAAGATGCCGGCGCTGTTGGACATCGCGATCTCCACCCGTACCGCCCGGTCGCGGCCGGGTGAGATCTTGACCTCGTCGATCGCGTAGGCCGACAGCGAGTGGATGTTCTGGTGCCCGGCCTCGAATCCGACCCGGGAACGGCCCCGCGCCATGTCGAGGGCGTCGGCGACACGCACGATTCCCGCCTCGACCGTGAACGGCGCTCCCTTGCGCCGGTGGCCGATGATCGCGTGCAGGGCCTCGGCGACGATGATCGACCGCTCCGGCTCCTCGTAGGCGCCGGCCAGCAGCGATCCGAGCTTGTCGGCGGTCAGAAACAGGCTGTAGCGCTCATGGTCGTCTCGGTGGATCGACATGCCGACGCAATGCATCAGGCAGGCCGCCGCCACGACGACCTCGGCGTCCCGTTCGCTCATCGCGTAATCGGCGACGACGCTTGGCGTGACCCCACGGCGAAACAGCAGCCGGGCCAGGCGCAGACCGATGTTCAGGACGATCTGGATGTGCACCCAGCTGTGATCCGACATGCCCAGCCGCCGGGTCGCGTTGACGGCGGACACGTGCCACCAGGCCTTGATCTGGTCGTCGTCGTTGACCGCCTCCAGCAACGACTCCAAACGGCGGTTGCCGCGCGTCGGCGCTCGCACGCGGACGTCGGCGATCGCCTCCCGCGGCGGGATCGGCGGCTCGGGGTTCAAGCCTTCACCGCCTCCAGCAGCAAGCCCTCGCGGACCCCGCCGCACCCCACGATCAGGGCGACGCCGAACAGCTCAGCTGCCGCCTCGAGGATCAGTAGCCCGGCCGGCAGCAGCCTGGCCCGTTGAGGGTCGATCGTGAACCGGCGCGCGATCTCGCTCGCCCGCTCGCGGCCCAGCAGCCACAGGCAGCGGGCGAACACATCGGGATCCAGCAGCGGACCGGCGAGCTTGCGCAGCGAGGTGAGGTTTCCCCCCACCGCCACCGCCTGCGCCGGGCGTGGCACCCGCAGCGAGCCGAACGCCGCGGCGATCTGCGCTCGCGCGGCGGCCAGCTCGGCGTCAGAGGGCGGATCGGAATGCAGGCAGCGATCGGCCAGGTCGCCAGAGCCGATCGCCAGCGAGGTCCACCACCGCACCCGGTCGGGGGCGATGCCGAGCACCAGCTCAGAGGATCCTCCGCCCACGTCGACGACGCCCAGCTCGCCGACCGGCGCTTGATCGAGCGTGCCGGCCGCGCCGGCGAAGGCCAGCCGGGCCTCACGTTCGCTGGACAACGTTTCCACGGCCAGCCCCCAGGCGCCTTCGATCGCGGCGATCAGCGCATCGCCGTTGACGGCGCTGCGGATCGCGGCGGTGGCCACGCCACGTACCTCACGGGCGCCGTGTGCGCGAGCGCTGGCCAGCTGTGCGCCGACGACCTTGACCACCTCGGCGATCTTCGCCTCCCCGATCGTCCCGCCGCGCGACAGCTCCTTGCCGATCCGGGTGAACTCACGCTCCTGATGGACCTCCACGAGTCGCCCGTCCTGGCAATCGGCCACGAGCAGTCGGGTGGTGTTGGTTCCGACGTCGATGCACGCCATTCGCATGCGCTCAGTGGCTCCCGCCGTATCTATGGTGGGGAGCAACTAGGCCAGCCTTTCCGAGCCGGAGACCGCGGGCGGCCGGGTCTCCGTGGGGGCGTCTGACCCGGACCGGGACCCGACCGGCGAGACGTCAAATCCGGCTCGCGGGCGCAGCACCACCCAGATCACGGCGGTGATCACCAGCGATCCAGCGCCCGCCACCATCAGTGCGACGCGCGGTCCCGCCAACGCCGCGATCACGCCGCCCAGCACGATCCCGCCCCCCGGCGCGGCCTGATTGAGCGACTCGTTGAGGCTCATCACGAGCGCCATCCAGCGCTCGGGCGTCTGCTCCTGGACGGCGGTTCGCGCGGCCACCGACTCGATTCCGTTGCCCGCGCCGCCGATCGCCGAGCCGATCATCGCCAGCACCAACGTAGGCGCCGCTGCCATGACCAGGAAGCCTACGCCGAGCGCGGCCACGCTGGTCGCCAACAACGCGCGGGCCGGCAGACCGCGCCAGCGTGCGTAGCCGGCGCTGCCGGCCACCGCCCCGGCGCCCCAGGAAGACAGTAATGCGCCGTACCCACCCGCGCCGGCGTGCAGCGTGCGCTGCGCGAACACCACCTCGACCGGCATCGAGATCGTGAACAGCACCACCGCTGCCACCTGTATGCCGAGCAGCGCGCGCAGCAGCGGGTCGCTCCGGACGTGGGCGATCGCGGCCCGCACGCGGCGCGCGGTGGGCACGCCCTCCTCATGCGCCCCGGGCAGCGCCCCCGCCGTCACCAGAATCACCGCCGTCGCCGCGAACAGGCCGCTGTTGGCCAGCAGCGCGGCGATCGTCCCGCCGCTCGCCACCACCAGGCCGCCCAGCGCCGGACCCGCCATGAAGCTGATCGAGAACAGGGTGTTGGTTACCGCGTTTCCCTCGCGTAGCAGGCCGACGGGGGTCAGCACGCCGACCGTGGCGGCCCGGGCCAGCGCCCGGGCGGTGACCGCGACGATGCCATCGAGCAGCGCCAGCGCCAGCACCGGGACGAGCGAGAATCGGCTCGCGGCCCAAGCGAGAACCGCGAACAGGATCGCCTCCAGCGCGTACAGGATGGGGAGCACACGGCGCGGGGAGCTCTGGTCGATCCGGGCCACCACCGCCGGGGAGAGCAGCGCGGGGAAGAACTGCGCGCAGAGGAAGAAGGCGGCAGAGCCGACGGCGCTGCCGGTGTGGCGGAAGACGAGCACCGCCAGTGCGAGTGTCCCGACCGACCAGGCCAGCTCGTTGAGCGTGTAGGCGGCGAGCAGTCGGCGATATGCAGGTAGCCGGAGAACCCGTTTCACGACTGGGCGCTCACCAGCTCACACGAACCTCGGCGCAACAAGACCTCCTCCTTTGCGCCCGTAGGTCGCCAGGCGATCTTTCCATTTATACCCGCCGATGGCCGCTCGCATCGGCTGGTGCGCATCTGGCCGCATCGTCATCCGACGCGCAAGACTTTAGGTGGATCGCCGCGAATCTCGACTTTGACCTGCGCCAGCGCAGAGCGCCGCCACTGATCCTTGAGCAGCGAGAACAGGACCACGTCGCGGACGCGGCTGCCGTGGCGATGCCAGCTGCGCAGCACCCCCTCGCGCTCGAAGCCGAGCCCTATCAGCGCCGCCTGCGAGCGCGGGTTCTCGACATCGGCGTAGGCGCCCAGCCTGGTCAGCCCCAGAGCTTCGAAGGCGAGCCGCGCCACCAGGGCCTTTGACTCGCGGTTGGCGCCTGTGCCCCAGTGGCGGCGGCCGAGCCACGTGCCGACGACGGCACGCCGGTCACGCTGGCTGAACTCCGACAGGCCGGTTACCCCGATCGGACCGCCGTCGGGACCGACGATCAGGAACTCCAGGCGCTCGCCGCGCTCCCGCGCCGCGGTGACCCATTCGACGTAGGCGGTGGGCTGTGCCGGTGAGGTGTAGGGCCCCCACGAGAAGAAGCGCGTCACCTCCGGATCCGAGCCCAGCTCAAACAGCGCCGGAACATCCCGGAGCGTCGCGTAGCGCAAGCTGAGCGACGGTCCGCGCACCTCCACGGCGGCGATGGTATTACCTGAATGCTTGCGGTGAGTCGCCCTGAGGGCTCGCGTCGTAATTCCGTCGTGGGCGCTGCACCCCGGTAGGCTCGACCCGCACCATGAAGAAGCTCGCGGAGCGCTCGCCGGGCATGTCGCGTTCCCGGCGCGAGTCAGACCGAGCGCTGGTATGCGACGACGTGTTCACGAATATCGACACTGTCACCGGGATACCCGGGTTGCATGAGCCGAAAGCCTGCTTCACCCCCGATCCGGCCCGCAATCGTGAGTCGATGCGCAGGCTGGCGGAGCTGGAGCCGGAGCTGGTCTGCTTCGGTCACGGCGCCCCGTTGCGCAGCGCCGGCAAGCTCAGTGCGTTCACCGGCCGGGTCGCCGGCCGCTGAGCCCGCCGCCCGCGGCTGTCATCCTCTGAGAATATGTCGCTCCGGGCGCGATCCTGGTATCGCAGCAACACGTTCAGCCACCGGTCGTTTTCGCCGCAGCGTCTCGCCGCCGAGCGCGAGTCGACCGTGTCGATCTGCCTGCCCGCGCGCAACGAGGCGAGCACCATCGGGGCGATCCTGGAGTGTCTGATCCCGCTGCGCGAGCTCGGAGTGGTGGATCAGATCGTCGTCGTCGACCAGTCCAGCGACGAAACCGCCGCCATCGCGCGCGGTTTCGGCGTCGAGGTGCACGACCAGGAGCAGCTGATTCCCGAGCTGGGGCCGGTGCTCGGCAAGGGCGATGCGATGTGGCGGGCCCTGCACCTACTGTCGGGCGAGCTGATCTGCTTTCTGGACGCCGATTCCGAGCATTTCGGCGCGCATTTCGTCTGTGGGCTGCTCGGCCCGCTGCTGCGCGACCGCCAGTTGTCGTTCGTGAAGGGCTTCTACCGCCGTCCCTTTCGCATCGGCGAGCTGACGGTGCCCGACGGCGGCGGGCGGGTGACCGAGCTGACCGCCCGTCCGCTGTTGAACCTGTTCTATCCAGAGCTTGCGGCGGTGCAGCAGCCGCTCGCCGGCGAGATAGCGGCGCGACGCGAGCTGCTGGAGCGCCTGCCGTTCGTGACCGGCTATGGCGTCGACATCGCGCTGCTGCTCGACGCCTATCGGGAGGTCGGGCTTGACGCGATCGCCCAAGTCGACCTGGAGGTCCGCCAGAACGCCCATCAGCCGCTGCGCGACCTCGGTCCGATGGCGTTTGCCGTGCTCCGCGCGCTGGCGTCACGCCTCGAGCGCGAGGGCCGGCTCAGCGGACCGCTGCCGACCGGCTTCATGGCCCCGGGTCTCGATAGCATGCCCAGCCCGGGGGACGAGCCAGTCGAGCGCCCTCCGCTGGAGAAGTTGCGTGCCGCGGCCTGAAACCTGCTGAACTGCTGGCATGCTGCGAGCCGGCCACGCTGCGGTGATTGCGGCGATAATGTTCGTCCTCGTCCTCGTCCTCGCGGGGTGCGGATCTAGCGCCGGCCATGGTGCCACCACCGGGAGCAACGGCGCCTCGCCGGTCGCCGCGCTAGGCCTCAAGTCCCATCCGCAGGCGATCGAGCCGACCGCCGGCGACGCGTCCGACTCGGTGCCTGCGACCGAGCCCGTCGGCGATCCGAACGCCCATCCGATCTCGCTCGCCGAGGTCAAGCGCGAGCTGAAGATCGTTGCGGAGCTCAACTCGCTCACGCCGGGCCAGGGATTCGTGTTCCCGATGCAGCCGCTATCGGTCGTCGAGCCGCCGAGCACGTGGTCGCCCGATCAGGGGGTCGACATCTCCACCAGGGGCGCGGCCTGCGGGGCGGCGGCGGTGGAGGTGGCCGTCACCAACGGGGTGGTCGTGCAGGAGGGCATCTCCGGGTTCGGGCCCGATGCGCCCGTGCTGCGCGTCGCCGGCGGCCCCCTCAACGGACGCTACATCTACTACGGCCATGCGCTGCCCGCGCTTGTCCCGGTGGGGTCGGTTGTGCGCGCCGGACAACCGATCGCTGAGGTCGGCTGCGGAGACGTGGGCATCTCCACCGGACCCCATCTGGAGATCGGGATCAGCGCCGTCAACGGCCCGACCTGCTGCCCCGGAAACGAGGAGACCTCACCGGCGATGGAGCGTCTGCTTCAGCGGTTGTACGCCGCGAGCTAGTGTCGAGATTCGAGATTCGGGCTGAATCGCGGCACTGGTGCCGACCCGGGCGGATCACCCGAACGCGCTTCGGGCCGCCCTGACTCCGGCCGCGGCCCGCTCCGCAAACCCGTAGGTCCCCAGCTCGCTGAGCTCGCGCGCGGCCTCCACCACCGCGCCGATCGCGGCAAATGCGAACGCTCCACCCACCGAGACCCGGCTGACCCCGAGCGCCGCCAACTCGGACACCGACGGGACGCCGGGGCGGGCGAGCACGTTGACCGGCCGGTCGACTGACTCCACCAGCCGCCGGACGTCGTGCGCGGTGCAGATACCCGGCGCGTAGAGCACGTCAGCGCCCGCCTCCTGGTAGGCCTGCAGACGGGCGATCGTGTCGGCCAGGTCCGCGCGGCCATGCAGATAGTTCTCGGCCCTCCCGGTCAGCACCAGCCACGCCGGACCGCCATGAGCGCTCGCAGCAGCAGCGGCAATCCGCTCGGCGGCGAGCGCCAGCTCGTAGATCGGCTCATGCTCGTCACCGGAGGAGTCCTCGATCGAGAACCCGGCCAGTCCGGCTCCGACCGCCTCGGCGGCAGTCACCGCCACCTGCTCGGGGGCGATGCCAAACCCGTTCTCCAGGTCCGCGGACACCGGCAGCTCGGTCGCGGCGACGATCGTCGCCGCATGCCGGAGGGACTCCTCGCGGCTGACTGAGCCATCCAGGCGCCCAAGTGTCGCCGCAAATCCGCTGCTGGTGGTGGCGAGCGCCTCAAAGCCGAGCGACGCCAGCAGCCTGGCGGCACCGGCGTCCCACGGGTTGGGCAGCAGCAGCGGCCGTCCTGCCTAGCGTAAGGCCTGGAAGTGCGCGGCCAGCTGGGCCTGTTTCTGCAGGGTCATCGCGAGGTCACCGCCCGCACACGATAAGGCCCGGACTACGGCCTGCGCGCGCAGCTCGTGGCGCTTGATCTGGCTCGAGCCGGTGCACCGGCTCGAGCCGGTGTGCCGGAGCGTTTGGCGTAGGCTCTGTGACGATGGCTTGTACCGATACCGGGACCTTCTCCCTGGGGCGCGAGGGCGGCGAGGACGGCTCCTTCCAGCGCCAGGCGAGCAGCTTCCGGGGCTGGGTCACGGCCGACGGCTCCAGCCACTTCCCGCTCCAGGCCGGCCGGTATCACCTGTACGTGGCGCGCGCCTGCCCGTGGGCGCACCGAACGCTGATCGGACGCCGGCTGATGGGCCTCCACGAGGCGATCGGCGTCTCCTACGTAAACCCGATCCGCGACGCCCGAGGCTGGGCGTTCACCGGCGATGACTACACCGATCCGATCAACGGCTTCCGGTTCCTCAGCGAGGCGTACATGACGACCGACCCCGGCTATCAGGCCGGTGTCAGCGTGCCCGTGCTGTGGGACACCGAGCAGCGGTTGATCGTCAGCAACGAGTCGGCTGACATCCTGCGCATGCTCGCCACCGTGTTCGCGCCGCTCGCCGAGCATCCGGTGCCGCTGTATCCCAGGCCGTTGCGCGACGAGATCGACGCGCTCAACGAGCGCATCTACGAGGGCGTCAACAACGCCGTCTACAAGACCGGCTTCTCGACCAGGCAGGCCGTCTACGAGCGCGAGGTGACGTCGCTGTTTGACCACCTTGACGAACTGGACGAGCGGCTGTCGGCACAACGGTTCCTGTTCGGCGACTCCCCGGCGGAGACCGACTGGCGGCTGTTCACGACGCTGCTGCGCTTCGACGCCGTCTATCAGATCCACTTCAAGTGCTCGATCCGCAAGCTGATCGAGTACGAGCACCTGTGGCCCTACGCCCGGGACCTGTATCAGTGGCCCGGCGTCGCCGAGACCGTCAGCTTCGACGAGATCCGCGCGCACTACTACCGAACGCACCCGATGATCAACCCGTCCGGATTGGTCGCCGCGCTGCCGGCGGCGAGCTTCGAGCAGCCGCACGGGCGCGATTCGCTGAGCTGATCGCCCCCGGCCGCGCCGGGAGCGAGGCCGCTCGCAAGGGTAGACCTGCTGCCGTGCAACTCAGCCGTTGGGTCCGTTGGCGGGGCTGAACACGACGTGGCCCTCGATGTGAGCACGTCTCGGCCCATCGGCGATATCGCGGACGCGGCAGGACGCCGTACAGGTGACGGCGATCGTCCTGGCTCCGCCCTCGGTCACGGCGAGCAGGTCGCCGGCATGTACACCGGCCGCGGCGAGCGCGGCATGCGCTATGCCGAGAATCAGATCGTCGCCCGGATGGCGGTTGCCAGGGGTCCGGCGGTCCGCCACCAGAGCGTATTTGAACTGTGCCGGCACGAACCCTTCGCTCTCCACGCCGATGTCCTGGCCGTGAGGTAATCCGGATTCCGTAACCAGGCTTGAGCTTCCGTCCGGTCCGATCGCGTAGAGCTTGCCCGACAGTTCGTCAGGCGCGATCAGATCGCCGGCGAACCGGCCGAAGGACGCCGGTGCCACGGCGATGCCACCCTCTACTCGGGGGCCATCACGAGTCACCACATCGACGTGCCCGTTGCAATCGATCGCGTACACCGACGTCTTGCCAGAGGCGGTAGAGGTGACCAGCAACCGGCGCCCGAAGCGGCCGGTGGCGTCAAACGCAATCCCGTTCTCAAGTCCGCGCCTGGGCAGACTGGCGAACCGCCGGCCGTTACCCTGGGCGTCGATCACGGTCACGCCGTCCCCGCGATCAAGCCGCAGGGCGTAAAGGCTGTCCTTGGCGAAGGCGCAGCGCGCCGCCTTGAGCCTGCGCCCGGATGACAGAGCGATGTACGGCTCCAGTCCGCGTGGGGCCGAGTACGCACGGGCGAAGGGCCGCAGCTTTCCACTGGGTGCCAGCAGCGCGAGGCGTCCCGCAGCAGCCACCACTATCGACCCGCCTTTGCGCGGCGCGCTCAAGTCGACCACACCGCGGACGTGCTTACGCCCAACCCAGTTTGCGATCCTGCCCACGCCGGCGCGAGCGATCCCCGCGTCTCCAGACCGACCGCAGCCGACCAGACAAACGCAGACCAGAACCGGCAGCAGCAAGGTTGCACCGCGACGACAGAACATGCGCCCTAGGTCCACGATAGCGCCCGTTCAATCTCCTTTGGCGCCCCGATCAGGTGCTGACGATTTCGCTTTCAAGTGCGGAGACCGAGCCGCCGAGATCGACGCGTCGGCGACGGTCGCATTGAGTCGTGCTTGCAGCTGCAGGTTGGTGTGTAGTTGGGCGCGCAGGTCGGCAAGCTCTCGTCTGCGTTTGAGCAGCGGCATCGCGAGCAGCGGGACGACGAGCAGCGTCAGCAGGCTAGCTAGAGATCCGATGAGTTGCTTGAGGTCAGTTGTCGCTGGCGCGGCGGTTTGGTTCGGTATCGCCGCGGCATGGAGCTTCCGGCGCCCGCCTGCGGATGATCCTGTCAGGACCGAAGTCAGTGGCGAGGTTTGTTCGGCGATCGCCAGCACCTCCCCGTTTTGGACCGAGTTGTTGAGCGAGTTGCGGATCCAATAGACCGCGCCATGCTCGTGCCAGGCGACCATCTTGAGGTTCTCGCCCTCGTAGTAGAGGGAGTAGGTTCTCCCGCCGACGTGGATGATCTGATCGGGGCTGTTGAACTGCGCAGCGGTCGTCCAGGTCATGCCCTGCACGTCGTAGTACTGACCCAGCACCCCGGCTGAGAACACCGCTACGTAAGCTAAATACGCACTCCCGTGGCTCGCGTGGATCACGTAGTTGCGCAAGAACACCGGCTGGACGCTGCCACCAGCGTCTTGCACGCGGGGGTACTCCATCGGGAACGAGAGCTTCGAGGCCGTGGCATCTGCTGAGGCGAGATCGGACTCGCTGGCCGATACGAGTGGCAGCTTTGCGGCGGCTTTCTTGTTGTGGACAGCGTGCGCGACCGCGGCCGTGCTCCGCTTGGGGATCGGCGAACTGCCGTGGAGGAACGCGTCGACGCTGGAGGTGATCTGCTGCGGGCTCGCAGTAACGCAAGCGCAGGGGGTGGCGCTGGCGGGAACCAGGTTCGCCTGAAACTGAACCTGGCGGACTCTGCGTCCCGCAGATGTGATCAGCGTTCCGATCAGGTTCAGGAGCCCGGTGGTCGATTGCAAGCCGGGATCGGTCTGGACTGCCTGCCCGAAGATCCGCTCGAACTTGCCGATGTTGTCGGTCAGCGTCGGTCCGTACTGCTTCTTCACGTCGAGCAGGAAGCTCTGATCGCGCGCGTCGCGCACCAGCGAGGTGTCGCCGTGGCGGTATGAGACGAACTGCAGCGCCTGAGCGCCGCATAGCTTCTGATAGCCGGGCTCCAGGTTGATCTCCTGATACTGCTCGCTGGTCGGGGTGTTGACGTGGTAGTAGCGGCGGTCGATCGTCGAGTAAACGCACCCCATCTCATTCACGGCCCGTTTGAAACGTCCGAACGTGACAACCATCACGTGGTTGACCGACAGGCCGAGCACCCGCTTGATCGTCGAGACCAGCAGTGGGATCCCGCCGGCGGTGTAGGCGTAGTTGAAGCGGGTGGTGATCGGCGGCGCGTTGGGCGGGTAGATCGTGGCCTCGAGCTCACGCGGGATCGACATCATCGAGATGTACGGCTTGCTCGGATCGATCCGCACGAGCAGCATCTCGTTGGAATGAGGAAGCACCGCATGCAGGTAGTACTTGGTCAGCGCCCGCTGGTCATCGCCGACCAGCAGCAGCGTCTGCGGATCGCCCCACCCCGCCGGAGCGAGCGTCCCCGGTGGCAAGTTCAGAGCTCGGTTCTGGCTCAGCGCATCGCGCAGCGTGTGGACCTGATCGAGGACGAACGCGGCGCTGGCGGCCGCGCTGCACACCAGCACGACCAAACAGCCGAGGATGATTCTCAGGGTCGTGCGTCGCGGCGGGGGGTTCGGCGGCGATCCGTTCGGCGACTCGCCGGGCGGGCCTACGGCCGGGGGTTCCGGCGACACCGAATGGCTCTTGGGCAGGGCGCTGATTACGCTCATGCTGTGAACCGATGGGTGCCCCGCGTCGATCGCCTGAAAGCTCGAAGCACCGCACACATGATGCTGGCTCTCATCAACGCGACCTAACTCCAGCCTCCGCGTGGGCTCGATGCCGCCCCCCGGATCCCGCGTGAGCTCCCCGTCGCGCCCGGCGGATGGATCCGCCACGATTCCGGCTCGCGACGTGTAGGTATCGACGTGCAGGCGTTCGCTAGCGCTCCTGCGGAGCTCGTCGCGGTCCCTACGCCGCCATCAGTTCGTCGCGCTTGCCGGCGACCTGGTCGAACAACTCCCGGAAGGACTTGGCGAACTTCTCCACACCCTCGCGCTCGAGCACCGCGACCACGTCGTCATAGTCGACGCCGGCGTTCGCGAAGCGCTCAAGCGTACGTCGAGCTCCGTCGACGTCGCGCTCGAGCGTGTCCGCCACGCGACCGTGGGCTTGGAACGCCTCGACCGTCTCCTGCGGCATGGTGTTGACGGTTTGCGCTCCGATCAGCTGCTCCACGTAGACGACGTCCCGATAGGCAGGGTTCTTAGCCGACGTCGAGGCCCACAAGCACCGCTGCGGCGAGGCTCCGGCCCGTTCGAGCTCCTCCCACTCCGCGCCGCTGAACAGCTCCTTGTAGGTCTGGTAGGCAAGCCGCGCGTTGGCGATCGCCAGCGTCCCTTTCAGGTCCTCGTGACCTCCGAGCTCGTCCAGACGCCGGTCGGCCTCCGTGTCGACCCGCGAGACGAAGAACGACGCGACCGACGCCACCGAATCTAGAGCGCCGCCAGCGTCTCGCAATCGTCGCAGGCCGCGCAGGTACGCCTCCGCCGCCGCACGGTGGCGCTCCAGCGAGAACAACAGCGTGACGTTGATCGGGATGCCGGAGGCGATCGACTCCTCGATCGCGTTCAGGCCCGGCTCCGTCCCCGGGATCTTCACAAACAGATTGGGGCGATCGATCATCTGATGGATCCGTTTGGCCTCAGCGAATGTGCCTTCCGAGTCGTAGGCGAGATTCGGATCGACCTCAAGCGATACCCATCCATCCCGAGTCGGCTCACCTCGCTCGAACACGGGACGCAGCAGATCGCATGCGCCTCGGATGTCCTCCCGCGCCAGCGCCAGGAACACCTCCTTGGGATCTTGTTCCTTACGCAGCAGCTCGCGCAGCTGTTCGTCATAGGCGTCGCCTTCGCCGATCGCGCCCTGGAAGATGGTCGGATTGGAGGTGACGCCGACGACGCCCTCGTCGATCAACTCAGCCAGGTCGCCGTCTTGCACGAACGAGCGCGAGAGGTGATCGATCCAGGCGCTCTGGCCGTGATGGGCTAAATCCTGAAGGGGTGTCGGCATGAGAAGCTCCCGTAAGAGGTTGGCCGTGAGTAGCGGTAAGCCTCGGCCGATCGCTCGCACGTGCCGGCCGAGAGTCTTCAGGGTAGACGCTCCAGATGAACATCATCACTCATTCGGACGTCGGCTACGCCATCGTTGAGCCGGACAAGGTCGAGAACCACACCATCCGACGGATCCGAAGGGTCACAGCCTGCCAGCAGGTGAGGACAGGTCCGTGAGCGACTGCGTATGGCTTCTGCGACATGGGGATACCGAATGGACGCGCGCAGGGCGTCATACCGGCAGGCTTGACATACCGGCGAGCGACGCGGGACGCGAGCAGGCTCGAGACGCCGAACGACTACTGACCCGCATGCGTTTTGCGCACGTTCTCGCAAGCCCTCAGACGCGGGCGCTCCAGACAGGTCAGCTGGTCGGTAGTCGAACGCCGCGCGACGGGACCGCTGCTGCGACTGTGGAATCCCACCGCGGACGAGACCGTTTCAGGACTAGCGGCGAGCCCGCCTGAACGCGAGCAGCGCGACCAGCAGACCGACCACGAACGCAAACGGCGCGGGGTTGTTCTTGGCCCGGCCCCAAAGCACCGAACCGATCAGCGCCAGACCGTCCAACGGCTCGATCGAATGGACCGGTGCACCAGCGTCACCCGGGCCCGGGTCACCGCTGCTCGCTCCACCCGCGCTCCCGCCTGCACCTAGGGCCGCAGCCCCCGCCGGAGCCGCGGCACCCACGCCGGCGCTGCCATTTGCCGGCGCCGCGCCGCCGTCGGCGCCCACCTGCGCAGGAGTCGTACCGGCCTCGGCAGCGCCAGCACCAGCCTCAGCAGCGCCCGCACCCTTGGCGGCTCCCGCACCCTTGGCAGCGCCAGCACCACCCTTGGCGGCGCCCGCACCACCCTTGGCGGCGCCCGCACCACCCTCACCCGCACCCGCCTCTGCAGCACCCGCACCAGGCTCCCCAGCGCCCGCACCACCCTCACCCGCACCCGCACCGGCCTCTGCTGCACCCGCACCAGGCTCCCCAGCGCCCGCACCACCCTCGCTCGGAGCAGCACCATTCCCGGCGGCCCCGGCAGCACCGTCACCATCGCCGGCGCCGGCTTCCACACCAGCCACACCGCCACTGGAGCCCGCAGCCACCTCGCTCGGGTCAGGCGCCCCGGCCAGCGACGTCTGCAGGCATTTGGCGAAGTCACGCAGCAGCCGCTCGGAGATGTCCTCGATCATCCCGCCGCGGCCGAAGCGCGCCAGGCGTCCGGTGATGTGGTAATCGGTGTCCACCTCCACACGCGTCGTCTCGTCGCCGAGGGCCGTGAGCTTGGACTTGATCGTCGCCTTGGCGCCGCCCTGGCCCCGCTTGTCGGTTCCAGCGGCGTGCATCGTCGCCGTGTGAGCGTCCTCTTGAAGGTCGTCCATCTCCAGCTTGCCGCTGTAGGAGGCCGAGGTCGGCCCGATCTTGACCCTGAATGTGCCGTTGTAGCTGCCGTCCTCGTTGCGGCCGGTGACGGCTGCGCCGGGCAGGCAGGGCGCCACCCGCTCGATGTCGATCAGCGTCGACCAGACGCGGTCGATCGGCGCGGCGACCTCAAATGACTGCTCTAGCTTCATTGCGAATTGCCTCCAGGTCGTCAGGGGTGTCGACGTCGCGGCCCGAACTCAGATGGCCGCACTCGATTACCGGTCCACCTTGGAGCAGGCCTCGCGCTCCGCGATCGCCGGTCAGCTCGGATAGCGCCTGCAACTGCTCGGCGCCCAGCACGACGGGATGGCCGGGACGACCGCCGTACACGGCTCGGGTGCCGCCCGGCTGATCGACGAAGCGGCCGATCAGCTGAGGGGTCAGCAGTGGCTCGTCGCCGAGCGTGACGATCACCTTGCCGGCGCCGGCCGCCAAAAGCACCGAGGCGCCGCAGCGCAACGACGCAGCCTGGCCGGTGTGCCAGTCTGCGCAGATCACCGGTTCGGCGCGCCCCAGGTCGACCCGCTCGCGCACCTCGTCCGCGTGCGCGCCCAGCACGACCACTATCCGCTCCAGCTCGGCGACCTCGCACTGGGCGGCCACCGCGTAATCCAGCAGCGGCCGACCGTCGAGCTCGGCCAGCAGCTTGGGCTGGTCGCCGAACCGGGTTCCCGCGCCGGCGGCCAGGATCAGCCCCGCGATCACGCCCGCGCCACCGCACAAATCAGGCCACCCCGAACACGCCCGCGCCACCGCACAAATCAGGCCACCCCGAACACGCCCGCGCCACCGCACAAATCAGGCCTCCCCCGATCACGCCGGTGCCGCCGAATGGATCGAGCCGCGCACGTTGGCCAGCCGGCCGCCCTCACGGCCGTGGCGCGCCGCCACCACTTCGGCGAGGATCGACAGCGCCGTCTCTTCACGGTTGGTGGCGCCGAGGTCGAGTCCGACCGGAGCCGACATCCGCGCCAGATCCTCGTCCGCCAATCCCTGCGCCAGCAGGCGCTCGCGGCGCTTGGCCTGAGCGCGACGCGAGCCCATTGCGCCGATGTAGCGGGCTGGCGAGCGCAGCGCAATCGTGAGCGCAGCGTCGTCGAGCTTGGGGTCGTGCGTCAGGACGGCGATCGAGGTGGCGGGGTCGATCCCCCCCAGCCGCGCGAACGCCTCCTCAGGCCAGGCGGCGATCACCTCCTCGGCGTCTGGGAAGCGCTCGGGCGTCGCGAACCTGGCCCGCGGGTCGACCACGTACGGCCTCCAGCCGGCGGCGCGCGCCAGCTTGCACAGCGCCGCGGCGATGTCGACCGCGCCGAACAGGATCACCCGCGGCGGGGGGGCGACGACGTCGACGAACAGGGCCTCGTGGCGCTCGGAGACCTCTGACCACAGCGCCTCAGAGGCCAAGCGCACCGCTTCGCCATCGAGCTCCGGCGAACCCAGCGACCCACGCCGGGCGCCGTCGGCTTCCAGCAGCAGCTTCGCGCCCGCCCCCTCGCCTTCCATCAGCGTGACCTCGGCCGCTCGCCCGCCCACGGCCGCGATCTCGCTGAAGCGCCCCGGCTGATATTCCTGGACCCAAACGTCGATCTCCCCGCCGCAGGGAAGCCCGACCGCCCAGGCCTCGTCGTCGGCGATCCCAAAGTGCACCAGCCGCGGCGGCTCGCCCGACAGGACGCTGTCGGCGATCTCCACCACCGCGCCTTCGACGCAGCCACCGGACACGCCGCCGATGATCTCGCCGTCGCCGTTGACGGCCATCTTGGAGCCCGGCGGGCGGGGAGCCGAGCGGGTGAAGTCGACCACGGTGGCCAGCGCGATCTTGTCGCCACGCTCGGTCCACTTGTCAAGCTGGGGCAGGACGTCGTTCACATCTCCTCCAATATGGCAGCTAGCTGCTCGAGCGAAGCCAGCGAGTTGCCCGCCAGCAGCTGGTCGGTGTGCGGCACAGCCGCGCGCATCCCGCGCGTCAGCGGCTCGTAGTCAGGATGCGCGGCGAGCGGGTTCAGCCAAACCAATTTGTGTGCGGTGCGCCGCAGCCGCCCCATCTCGGCCGCCAGCAGCTCCGGGTCGCCCCGGTCCCAGCCGTCGGACAGGATCACGATCACCGCGCCGCGCCCCAGCCGCCGGCCGTGGGCGCGGTTGAGCTCGGACAGCGCGGCGCCGATCCGGGTCCCGCCGGAGAAGTCCATCACGGCGGCCGCGGCCCGCTCCAGGGCATGATCGTGGTCGCGTCCGGTCAGCTCGTGGGTGATCCGCGTCAGCCGGGTGCCGAACGCGAACGCCTCCACGCGCCGGCGCGCGGCCACGCACGCCTGGATGTATTGCAGCAGCATTCGCGCGTAGGGGGCCATCGAACCGGACACGTCGCAGATCAGCACCAGCTGGCGCGGACGGCGGCTGGGCACCCGCCAGCGCCGGTGCACAGGCTCGCCGCCGGTCCGCAGCGACTCCCGCATGATCTGTCGCAGGTCCGGGGTGTGCCCGCGCCGGCGCGACGCGCGGGTCCTCCGGGACAGGCGCGTCGGTCCGCGCCGCGCCAGGCGGGCGATCAGCTCCCGCGCCGCGGCCATCTCCGCCTCGGTGTAACGGGAGAAATCCTTGGTGCGCAGCAGCTCGACCTCGCTCCAGGCCGCCGGCACGGGAACCGCTCCGCGCTCGGCGGGCTGATCGGCCGAACGCGGGATGCCCGCGTGGGGCAGGGCGGCGCGCTCGATCGATCCCAGCTCATTTAGCGGCTGGTCGCGGCCGGGCGGCCGGCCGTCGCCGAACACGGCTACGAACGCCAGATCGAAGCGGGCCAGATCGTCTCGGTTTGAGCACAGCACCGTCCGCAGCGCCAGCCGCGCCTGGTCGCGTGACTGGGGCGCGACGGCGTCCAGCGCGCTGTGGGCGGTCAACAGCTCCCCGACGCCGACCCGGCCGCCCTGAGCGCGCATCGCGTCGGCCAGCGCGCTGAGCCCACTCGTCACCGATTCGCTGACGCCCGCCAGCGTCAGCGCACCGGCCGACGCATGATCAGACACCCTCCAGGACCTTTCGCTCGCGCACACGCAGCACGTCCTCGTGGACCTTCAACGCGGCACCGAGGGTCTCCTCCAGATCGGCGTTGTCGCCGAGCGCCAGCAGCGCCTGTGCCCAGACGAGCGTCTCGCCGACTCCGGGCAGCTTGTAAAGGTCGCCCTGGTCGCGCAGCCTGCCGACGGCGTTGACGACCCGAGAGGCGATCGCCTCAGGGACCTCGGGCAGCCGCGCCGCGACGATCGCCCGTTCGCGCTCAGGAGTTGGGTAGTCGATCCAGTGATACAGGCACCGGCGTTTGAGCGCGTCGTGCAGTTCGCGGGTACGGTTGGAGGTCAGCACGACGATCGGGCGGCGCTGCGCGGTGATCGTCCCCAGCTCGGGGATCGTGACCGCGAAGTCCGACAGGAACTCCAGCAGGAAGGCCTCGAACTCGTCGTCGGCCCGGTCGACCTCGTCGATCAACAGCACCACTGGCTGGGCGGGGTCTGATTCGATCGCGTCCAGCAGCGGCCGGCGCAGCAGATAGCGCCGCGCGAACAGCTCGCCTTCGTCGACGCCACTTTCGGCCGCCCGCAACGCCAGCAGCTGTCGGGCGTAGTCCCAGTCATACACCGCGTGGTGCAGGTCGATCCCCTCGTGGCACTGCAGACGGATCAGCCGCGCCCCGATCGCTGCCGCCAGCGAACGGGCGACTTCGGTCTTGCCGACACCCGCCTCGCCCTCCAGCAGCAGCGGCTGCTCGAGCACAACCGCCAGGTGGACCGCCAGCGCGAGCTGGCGGTCGGCCAGATAACCCTCGGTCGCGAGCGCGGCGGCGGCGTCCTCTACGGACCGGATCTCCGCGACGCTCACGTCAGCCTTGGGCCCTCGCCACAGTCACGCTCCACCGCTGGCCTGCTCCAGCGCGCGTCGCGTGAGCACCCGTGCCAGATGGCGCTTGTACTCGGGGCTCGCGTTCAGATCGCCCGGGGGGTCAGTCCCCTCGGCTGCCTGCTCGGCCGCCTTGGCGATGTTCGCGGCGCTGAGCGACTGGCCGCGCAGCGCCTCCTCCACCGCGGTCGCGCGCAGGGGCACCGAGGACATGTTTGTGAGACCCACGCGAACATCCTCGCAGGTGTCGCCGGACTTCTTGACCACGACGCTGACCGCGACCATCGCCCAGTCCTCGCTGCGACGGTTGAACTTCTGGTAGTCGTAGCCCCAGCCGTCCAGTGCCGGGAACCGGATCTCGGTCAGAACCTCGTCGGGCGCGACGGCAGTCTCCAGGTAGTCCTTGAACAGCTCGCCGGCCGCCACCGTGCGCTGGCCGCCGGGACCCTGCAGCGTGACCGTCGCGTCGCAGACCATCATCACCGCGGGGAGATCGGCGGCGGGATCGCCGTGGGCCAGACTGCCGCCGATCGTGCCCCGGTTGCGCACCTGCGGATCGGCGATCGTGCCCGCCGCCTGCGCGATCAGGCCCAGCTCGGCGGTGTGCTCGAGCTCGGTGTGGCGAGTCAGCGCGCCGATCCTCCAGCTGCCGTTCTCACGCTCGATGCCGGCCAGACCGGGCACCTTGCGCATGTCGATCAGCAGCGACGGCGCGGCCAGGCGAAGCTTCATCAACGGAATCAGCGAATGACCGCCGGCCAGCAGCTTGGCATCCTCGCCGCCCTGTGAGAGCGCGCTGATCGCGTCCTGCAGCGACTCGGGTGCCGTGTAGTCGAACTCGGCAGGGATCATGCCGACACTCCCCCATTCTGGTCCTTGGCTTGCGAGATGGCCTCCCAGACCCGCATCGGGCTGAGCGGCATGTTGATGTAGCTCACTCCGAGCGGGCGCAACGCATCGATCACGGCGTTCGTGACCGCCGCGCTGGCCGCGATCGTGCCGGCCTCGCCGATGCCCTTGGCGCCGAGCGAGTTGACCGGGGTCGGCGTCTCGGTGCGGTCGAGCTCGAAGCTCGGCAGCTCGGCCGCCGTCGGCAGCGCGTAGTCGACAAACGTGCCCGTCACCAGCTGCCCGTCCTCGTCGTAGTGCACGCGTTCGTACAGCGCCTGGCCGATCGCGTGCACGATCCCGCCGTGGATCTGCCCGTTGATGATCAGCGGGTTGATCGCGTTGCCGCAGTCGTCGACGGCGACATAGCGCACGACTTTGACCTTGCCGGTCTCGGGATCGACGTCGACCACGCACGCGTGGGCGCCGAACGGGAACACGAAGTTCTCCGGGTCATAGAACGTCGTCTCCTCGAGCCCGGGCTCCATCCCGTCGGGCACCAGGTTGAGGTACGCGGCGCCCGCGACCTCAGCGAGCGTCATCCCCTTCTCAGGCGAGCCGCGAACCGAGAACTTGCCGTCGCGCAGCTCGATGTCCTCCGGCGCCGCCTCCAGCTGATGAGCGACGATCGCCTTCGACTTCTCGGCGATCTTGGTGGCGCAGCGGGCGAGCGACTCGCCGCCGACCGCCAGCGAGCGCGACCCGTACGTGTTCCGGCCCTCCGGGCCAGTGCCCGTGTCGCCGTGCATGACTTCGACGACGGCCGGATCGACGCCGAGCCTGTCGGCGACGATCTGAGCGAAAGCGGTCTCGTGCCCCTGGCCGTGGCCGGAGCTGCCCGTGTAGACCGTGACGGCACCGGTGTTGTGGACGCGCACCATCGCCGATTCCCAGCCGCCCGCCTGGACGCCGACGCCCCCCGGGCCGGTGATCCGCGACGGGGCCAGTCCGCAGATCTCGGTGTAGGTCGAGAGCCCGATCCCGCGGTAGACCCCCTGTGCGCGCAGCGCCTCCTGATCGCGGCGGAAGGCGTCCATGTCGACGTGCTCGAGCAGGCGACCAAGGGTCAATTCGTAGTCGCCTGAGTCGTACACGACCCCGGTCGCCGTCGCGGCCGGGAACGCATCCTTGGGGATGAAGTTGCGCCGGCGGATCTCCACGGGATCCATCCCCAGCTCGGCCGCGACCTGATCGAGCGTGACCTCGACCATGTGCGTCGCCTCCGGCCGGCCCGCGCCGCGGATCGCGTCCGTCGGGCACTTGTTCGTGAACACGCCCACGATGTCGGTCTGGACCGCCGGAATCGCGTAGCAGCCTCCCATCACGAACGCCCCCAGCGAGGGGATCAGCGGCGTCAGCAGCATGTTGTAGGCGCCGAAGTCGGCGATGATCTTGACGTGGAAGGCGGTGACCGTGCCGTCCCGCTTGGCCCCCATCTTCACGTGGGCGATCTGGTCGCGGCCCTGATGCGTCACCGCCATGTTCTCGCTGCGGGTCTCGATCCACTTCACCGGCAGCCCGAGCTTGCGCGAGCACCAGCAGGCGATGACCTCCTCGCCGTACACCTGCAGCTTCGAGCCGAACCCGCCGCCGACCTCGGGAGCAATCACGCGCACGCGTTCCTCGCTCATTCCCAGCAGGATCGCGAGGAACAGCCGCACGAAGTGAGGAACCTGCGTCGAGGTGTGAAGCGTCAGCGACCCGGCCCGGTAGTCGGCCAGCACGCCGCGGCACTCGATTGGCGCCCCGGCGGTGCGGTGGTTGACCACGCGCCGCTCGACGATCACGTCGGCCTCCGCGAAGCCGGCGTCCAGATCGCCGCCGGACAGCGACCACTGGTGGACCTCGTTGGTGCCGAACTGCTCGTGCACGAACGGTGCGCCGCGCAGCGCGGCCTCTGGATCGGTGACGACCGGCAGCGGCTCGTACTCAACCGAGACGTCCTCGGCGGCGTCGACGACCGCGTAGCGGTCCTCGCCGATCACCACCGCGACGGGGTCACCGATGTGCTTGACGGACTCGCGAGCCAGCGGCCAGTGGTCGGGGTTCTTGACCTCGACTCCGGGCGGCACCCAGGCCATCGGCAGCGGACCTTCGAGGTCGCTCAGGTCGTTTCCGGTGAAGACGGCGTGCACCCCGGGCCGCGCGCTGGCGGCGGAGGTGTCGATCGAGACAATTTTGGCGTTCGCCTCAGGTGATCGGACGAACGCCGCCCACAGCATCGAGGGAAGCGCCAGGTCGTCGATGTACCGAGCGCGGCCCGTGATCAGCCGCGGATCTTCCTTGCGCCTCAGCGACCGGCCGACGTGGCCGCCGCTGGCGGGCGCCTGATCGGTGACGCTCATGAGCCGGCCTCGGTCGCGCCGGCGCCGGCGGGCTGGCCGGCCACGGCCAGGACCGACTTGACGATGTTGTGATAACCCGTGCAGCGGCACAGGTTGCCCTCCAGCGCGTGGCGGACCTCCTGCTCGGACGGGCTGGGGTTCTCGGCCAGCAGGCCGGCAGCGGCCATGATCATCCCCGGCGTGCAGTAGCCGCACTGCAGGCCGTGGTTGTTCCAAAAGGCTTCCTGGAGCGGATGCAGGTCACCCTCTGAGCCCATTCCCTCGATCGTGGTCACCTCGCCGCCGTCCGCCTGGACGGTGAGCACGGTGCAGGACTTGACGGCCTGGCCGTCGAGATGAACAGTGCACGCCCCGCAGTTGGACGTGTCGCATCCGACATGGGTCCCGGTCAGCCCCAGATGGTCGCGCAGCGCATGGACCAGCAACAGGCGCGGCTCCACCTCCAAGTGGTGCTCGACCCCGTTTACCTCTAGGCGCACATTGACGGTGCTGCTCATGTCTCTCCCTCCTGACGTCACAAAGTCTCGGCCGGGCGTGACAATACTCCTCCCGGACTTGCTCGCGCCGAACTCGTTTCAGACACCGCAGGCCCCGGTAGTCTATTGTGTGCACAATGAAAATTGGACGACTTCTCCTGCGCCTCGCTGTCGGCGGTTTCTTGTTCGGACACGGAACCCAAAAGCTGTTTGGCTGGTTCGGCGGCCACGGTCTGGAAGCCACCGGCGGATTCTTCGAGCAGCTCGGCCTGCGCCCGGGCAAGCGTCACGCGACCGCAGCCGGGATCGCCGAAGCGGGCGGCGGCGCACTGCTCGTCGCCGGCCTGGCGACGCCGCTGGCGGCATCGGTGATCACCGCCACGATGCTCACCGCGATCCAGCGGGTTCACCTTTCCAAGGGCCCCTGGGCCACCGATGGCGGGTATGAGTACAACGTGGTGCTGATCGCCGCCGTGCTCGCGCTGGCGGAGGTCGGACCCGGTGGACTGTCGCTCGACGCCGCGCTGGGCACTGAGAAGAGCGGTCCGGGCTGGGCGCTCGCCGCGCTGCTGGCCGGAGCGGCCGGGGCCGCCGGCGCTCATATCGCCGCCTCCTCGGCTCCCGCACCAGAGCCGACCCCAGAGCCCGAGCAGCCGACGCCCGAGCCGGCCGATCCCGCCGCCAGCGCGGCGTCGTAGACCGGTTGCGGATCAGCGTTCGCGGCCGCCTCCCGGTCGCGGTGTAGCGCCCCTCAGCGTGATCGCGCGGGTCCGCCCCGCTCCGCGTCAGCTGCACAAGGTCGCCGAGCTCGTGCGCGCGATGCCCGAGGTGGTCGAATGTCACCGCATCACCGGCGATGACTGCTACCTGATCAAGGCCCACGTCCGCAACGTCGGTCACCTGGAGGAGCTGATCGACCAGCTCGCCCCCTACGGGCAGACCACGACCTCGATCGTCCAGTCCTCGCCGGTGCCGGCGCGCGGGCTCGAGCTCGGCTAGCGCACGTCCGTCAGTGAGGCTTCAGCGTGTTGACGAACGTGGGATTGGGCGTGTGCTGGCGGACCGTGTCGAAGTCGTAGAAGCACCTGGCGCTTTGCCCTGAGTCCCGAAGCCGATCCCCGCAGGGTCAAAGCTCTGGATCGCGCCCTGCGGGCTCGTGAAGCCGGTGGTTCCGTGTCCCGGCCCGTCCGCCCCCGCCGGCGAACAACAGCTCGCGGCGCGAAAAGCCGCGGCCCCTTCCGTCGGTCCGACCGACGCCGCCGAGGTGTCATTCAGGCGGAGGGCTTGGTGGCCGGCGCTCGCCCCGAGCGCTTAGCTCCAAGCCGAGACGGGCTTTTGGGCCAGGACTTGGTAGATCGAGGCCCAGCCGGTGGTAAAGCCCTGGCGCGCGGCGCGCAGGTACAGGCGCCAGACCCGCGCGCGCTCCTCGCCGGCCAGGCGCACGGCCTCGTCATAGCGGCCCTCGTAGCGCTCGATCCAGCGCTTGAGCGTCTCGGCGTAGTCGTCGGGCAAACCCTCGACGTGCTTGGTCACCAGTCCGGCCCGCTCCAGCGCAAGCTCTACGCGGGATAGGGGCAGCGGTACCCCGTCGGGGAACACGAACCGCTCCGAGAACGGTCCCTCATCCTCGGTGTCCAGATCCTGGAGCTTGGCGATCCCGTGGTTGAGCAGCCGACCGCCGGGGCGCAGCAGCCCGGCGAGCAGGCCGGCGTAGAGGTCGATCCGCTCATCCCCCACGTGCTCCACCATCCCGATACTGGAGATCGCGTCGAAGGGCTCCTCGGCCAGTTCCCGATAGTCGGCCACGCGCAGCGTCACCAGCTCGTCCACGCCGGCGTCGCGCGCGCGCTGCTGGGCCAGCATCACCTGGGGCGCCGACAGCGTCACGCCCAGCACGCGCACGCCGTAGTTCTTGGCCGCGTGGATCGCGAAGCTGCCCCAGCCGCAGCCGACGTCGAGCACCCGCTCCCCTTCCTTGAGGGCCAGTTTGCGGCAGACCAGGTCCAGCTTGGCCTCCTGGGCCTCCTCGAGCGTGCCGGCTCCACCCGAGAAGTAGGCGCAGCTGTAGGTCATCGACTGGTCCAGGAACAGCGCAAAGAATTCGTTGCCCGCGTCGTAGTGATGGCGCACAGCCCGGCGGTCACGACCGATCGTGTGGCGCTCGCCGCGCAGTCGCAGCTCCGACGACGGCGGTCGCGGCGGGATCACCAGCCCGGTGGCGCGCAGCAGCGCAACGGCGAGCTTGGCCCGCTGGGTCAACGACAGCTCGGGTGCCTGAAACGTGTCGACCAGCCGCAGCGAGGCGTCGAGATCGTCGACGGTCAGCAGCCCGGCGGCATATGCGCGCCCCAGCCCCAGCTCGCCGGGCGCGCGCAGCACGTGGGCCAGCGCGGTCGGCGAGCGGAAGTCGAACGTCGGCGCGTCAGGCTCGGTGGCCGGCACGAACGTGCCGTCCCAGAAGTGCAGCGCGAACGGGCGGCGCGGGAGCGCCGCCTGGATCTCTCGGCGCAGTGGTGCCGTACGTGCGAACGCCAAAGCTCGCGGGGTTACGTTCCCTGAACTGCCGGCATACGCTCCCGGCGAGCCGGGTCCACGCGCACGACGTCCCAGGCCAAGCCGGTCATCTCGAGCACGCGAATGATGCCCGCCGAGGGATCGATCTGCCAGCGGCGCAGACCGTGTCGGTAGGAGGTCGGAAACGCGTGGTGATTGTTGTGCCACGACTCGCCCCAGGTGGGGATCGCCAGCCAGAACACGTTGCGCGACTGATCCCCGGTGTCGTACTCGTGCTTGCCGAAGTAGTGGCAGACCGAATTGATGCTGAAGGTCGCGTGGTGCACGAAGAAGATGCGCGCGGCCCCTCCCCACAGGAGCGCGGTCAGCCCGCCGTCGACGGTGCCGGTGAGGGCGACTCCCAGCCCGAATGCGGCCGCCAGACCCAGCGCCACCCACAGTACGAACGTCCGGTCAACGAACTTGATCCACGGGTCGGCGAGCAGGTCCTTGGCGTAGCGGCGCTCATCGGCCACCTCCATGTCGGAGAACACCCAGCCGACGTGGGCGTGGCAGAAACCCCACAGTTCGCCGCGCCAACCGTGGCGGTGATCGAGATGGGGGCTGTGCGGATCGCCCTCCTCATCGGAGAACTGGTGGTGCTTGCGGTGAGTAGCCACCCAGTCGATCACCGGACCCTCGGCAGCGGCCGACCCCAGCGCGGCAAACCCCGCCCGCAGCAACCGGCTGCACTTGAAGCTGCGGTGCGTCAGCAACCGGTGAAAGCCGACCGTGACGCCGGTCCCGATCACGACGTAGAAGATCGCCAGCACAAGTAGGTCCTGCCACACGAGCAGGCCGCTGGACCAGCCGAAGAACATTCCGATCAGGACCAGGATCGGAGGCGCGCCGGTCACGACCGCGCTGGCCAGCCGATCGATGAACGGCATCGAGACCGGCCGCGTGACCGTCCCGGGCGCGACGACCCCGCTAGCGAAGACAGGCGAGTCGGATATGGGGGGATCGTCAAGCGTGGATGAATCGGGCGAAGCGGGCTCGGCAAGCGTGGCGGACGGAGTTTGTCCCATCGTGCCTCCTGGTTGTTGAAGTCGCCCCTGACCGCCGGCGCGCGCGATAGCTTCGATCGCGTTACCTGCTGTCAGGCTCGGCCATGACGCCAGTCACTTTTGGCCCAGCTTGGCTCAGTGCCTTCGACCCGCGGGATGGTACCGGCTGGAGATGATGTCCGCGTGAAGATGGTCTTAGGGCCCACGACGTCGAACCTTGCGCCGTCTTGGCGTTGATGATCCGCCCCGCGGCGAACACCCCCAGTGCCCGGGGAACGCGCACCTCGCCGGTCACGCCGTCGAGCGCCACCTCGATGAACTGGGCGCCGAACGAGTGACGCGACAGCGGCTCGTCGGCCTCGACGTCCTCAGCGGTGTCGACTCGCACCTCACGCTGTGCCGGGTCGGCCGTCTGATCGAGCTGGCCCGGGGTGCAGTAGCCGCACTGAAACGCGTCGTGCTCGATGAACGCCTGCTGCATCACCGTCAGCGAATCGCCGTCGGCGAGCCCCTCGACGGTGGTCGGCTCGGCGCCGTCGTGGGCCACCGCCAGGGCCAGGCACGCATTGGCGCGACGGCCGTCGATCAGGATCGTGCAGGCGCCGCACTGCCCGTGGTCACATCCCTTCTTGGCCCCGTGCTCGCGCAGCAGGTCCGGCCGCGAGGTGCGCGTGTCGATCGTCAGCTGATGATCGACGCCGTTGATGCGCAGCCTGATGTCGTCGAGAACGGGCGGCGCGATCGCGCCGCTGGAATCCAATCCGGTCACGGGCGAGAGCTACCCGCCGTCCGGCGGCGTCTAACCGCCGGCCTGGTGTGTCTCAAACGGCGGCCTGGTGTGTCTCGACCGGCGCCGAGGCAGCCAGCGGTGGCTACCGGCGCGGGCTGCCGGCGCTGGCTAACCGGCGCGCAGGCCACCGGGCGCGTTCACGTACGGCTGGTAGGCGCGACACGGCTCGCCGCGCAGGCCGGGGCACGGGGGCAGGCCGGTCGGCACCGAGACCCCCGGCACGACCGGGAGGATCACCCGCGAGGGCAGCTTGGGACCGTGGCCGATCGTCACCGTGGCGCTCCCGGCCGGGATCGTCTGCGCGAACGACCACACGGGCTGATCGCCGTCGGGCGCCGACACGGTGATCCGGATCCGCGACCCCTTGCGGTAGGCGTGACCCTCGTAGTAGAGCGGCACGGTCAGCTCGCTGAATCGCCCCCCGGGCAGTGGAGCGGCGTCCGCCCGCGTCAGCGAGGGTACCGGCTCCAGCAGCGTGCTCTTGGCGGGATCGAGCTTGCGCTCGCTGGCGCGCAACCACCCGTCCTGGACGAAGGTCTCCTTGCCGTCGGGCCGGATCTCGGACACCGTGACCTGCAGGTCGACGCTGGGCACCGAGGCGCGGATCCACAGCTGCACGGCTCCGCCGCCGATCACCACCGTGTTGGCGCTCAGCGGCGCGGTCACATAGGACGCGGCGGTCGCAGACGGATTCTGCGCCCACTGATAGGCCGGCGTCTCCGTCCATAGCCCGCCGGGACTGCCGTCGTCGGCCCCGGTGAAGGAGGTCGCTGGGCGCGCCTGCTTGTCCCACTTGAACTGATCGGCTGCGGCCTGGCTCGGTACCTTGGCCGTCAGCCCTCCGCCGGCCGACAGGTACCAGGACGTCGCCTGCGTGCCGGGAATCGGGAAGCGGGAGAACGAGTGCTCGAACGCCGGCACCGGGGACCCGGGGGCCGCCGGGTCCCCGGCGCCGTTGTCGAACATCACCCGCACCTGGGGCAGCGCCTCGAACGCATGCAAAGCGGCGGCGTAGGTCGGCTGGGACTGAATCGGATCGGGGGGAAGCTGGACGTTGGGAACCCCCAGCGCGGTGGTGTAGATCAACGGCGCCTCGGCCTTGACGGCGGCCGCTAGATGTGGCGCCCGGCGGGCGACGAACAGCTCCAGGAAGTCATACCAGCGCGTGAAGGTAGCGGGATCAAGCGAGTCACCGTGGACACCGTTGGTGAACGTGAACCACTTGTGGCTGGTGCCCGTGAAGTCCTGGGCCAGATCGGCGCAGTGGCCGCCGGTCTGCTCATCGGTCCACTGGCAGGCCAGGTATACGGGCGCCTTGATCTTGTGCACGAACGTAACCGGCGCCACCGGATCGGCGACCGCGGGCACGTAGAACTGGTTGGCATAGACCTTGCTGACCTGGTTGACCGCTTCGCCGTGGAGGACCTGGTTGGCCTTACAGGTCTGATCGCCGCCCTGGATCCGCTTCAGCGCCCACGGCTGGCCCCCGGTCGCCGATGCGGGCTCGGCGTCGTGCACGCGCTGCTCGGTCCAATTCAGCGCGAAGCCGGTGTTGAGGATGCCGCCTGGGTAAAGCGTCGTGGCGCTGTCGTCGAGCACCGACAGCGGCGCGATCGCCGCCAGGTCAGGCGGATCGGTCTCGGCCACGAACAGCTGGCTGATACCGCCGTAGGAGATCCCCATCATGCCGACCTTGTGGTGCAGCACCCAAGGCTGGTGGGCGACCGTCTCGATCACGTCGTAGCCATCGAGGCCCTGCAGCGGCTCAAAATAGTCAAACGATCCCCCCGAGCAACCGGTGCCGCGCATGTTGACGTCGACCACCGCGAAGCCGAGCAGGTTGGCGATCGTCGCGATCCCGCTGTCAGGTCCGGCGGGGTCGGCATATCCGTAACCGGCGTACTCGACCAGCGTCGGGTAGGGACCCTTGCTGGCCGAAGGAAGGTGCACGTAGATCGCCAGCTTGGTGCCGTCGCGCGTGGTCAGATACCCGTAGCCGTGGGCGGCAATCTTCTGGTTGTAGATCTTGGTGCTCGGGGGCGCCGATCGATCCGAGAGCACGGTCAGCGGCTTGGACTGAGACGCTGAGCGGCCGCTCCCCTGAAGGACCCGATAACCGCGTCCGGGCGTGACATTGCGAAACACCAGCCCACCGAGCGAGTCCGCATGGCGCGAGGCGATGACCCTCCCGCGGCTGTTGACCAGCTTGAGCAGACTGCCAGCGCGGACCCCGGTGACGTAGACCTGCTCAGCGCTGCCGTGGGCGATGAACTTCGCGGGGATGACCCGGGTCTTGGCCTGGGCGATCGACGCCGTGGCCAAGACGGCCAGCGCCAGCAGGGTTGCGGAGATCACGCGCATCGCGCCAACCCTACGGTCCGGGGAGACAGAAGCGCGCCGCACCCGGTCGCGCGACCACCGGCCGACGACTGACGCATCCGGCGCCCAACGCCGGGCGCCCTCTGCTCCCCGCATCACCGTCACGCCGGGTGCGCGCGCCCGCGCCCGCGACTGGCGAGATCGCGGCCCGAGCGTCAGGTGGAGCGAGCGGGAAACGGCGCAATGAAAAGAGCGAGGGGGCTGGAAGTCCTCCGGGGCTCGTGAACGTCTGGGAAGTTCCGGTCGACATTGGGTTTCAAGCCGGGCAACTTCTCACTCGTGCACGTCCAGACGACGATTGCGAAGTTGGCCGCGATGATCATCGTCGACTTCCCAACGGCTGCTTCGCCGCGCACCAGTGCGAAGTTGCCCGGATCCACGCCCCGCGCCCAGGGTCATAGACGGCGCGCCGGCCGTCCTGACCAGCATCCTGTCGCCAGCGATGTTTCTCGCCCCTCACTCCGATATCAGGTGCTGATCACCGAGGCCGACCGCGACTCCGGATCGGGCTCCGGGGCCCGCCCAGACGCCGCCATAGCCCGTTCGCCGCTAGCGGCCGAGGACCCGCAGCAGCTCCCGGGCGCGCAACGGGACGACCGCGAGCTGCTCCCGGACCTGCGACAGGCCGGCCCGCAGCTCGGCGTCGCCGACGTCCACGGGCCTCAGCGAATCCTGCAGGACGGCGATTGTCTGGTCGGCCTGACCGGCGGCCTGCACGGCGTGGCCGACCAGCTCGCTGACCGACTGCGACTGCACCCCCGGCGAGACCGGCTGGAACGACTGGGACGGAAATCCGTATCGCCCGGCGAACTCGGTGTGGGTCCGCTGCGCTCTTCCGTAGGCGAGCTGCACGGGCCGGAACAGCCCTTCCTCCAACTGCTCTCCGGAGCGTTCGTCAAGCTGCTCGTAGGCCTCGCCCAGGCAGGCCAACGCCTGCGCGATCTGGTCGGTGGCCAGCGCCACGTCTTCCAGTAGCTGCTCCCTGGCCTCGGCAGTTGAGTAGGACATCGCTCCAGGTTAGACCGCCGCGCCGCCGATCGCGAAGTTCTGTGTCGTGATTCGAGGGATTTCACGACACCGGGTGGCGCTCTTGTGCGAAGGACCGCAGGAAGCGCCGGACCGCCGCACGGCGACCGCGCAGCGTGACCGTTCCACCCTCCAGCGCTTCCTCTAGCCGCTGCCCGTGCCACAGCAAACTCGCGAGCGTGCCGGAATCGGTTTCGATCGTCGCGTCGGGGTCGGTGGCCAGGCCCCGAGCGACCTCCAGCCGCCCGTCGGTCACCTGCAGCGCGAACGGCTGATCGTCGAGGCACAGCTGGTAGCGGGCGCCGGTGTCTCCGGCGGGGACCGGATCGAACATCGTCTTGAGCGCGACCGCCAGCGCGTCGACGCTGAGCCCGCCGCTGCCGGCGGCGATTGGCGCTTGGCTGCCCCAGCGACCGAGCGCCAGCAGAACCGGCTCGAGCTCGTGGCCCCAGGCCGTCAGCTCGTAGATCTTGGAGGCGGCCGGCGGTGGCAGCTTGCGCCGGGCGACGATCCCGTCGCGCTCGAGCCCGCGCAGGCGCTGGGCCAGCACGTCGGGACTGAGGTTGGGCAAACCCTCGCGCAGATCGGTGAATCGCTTGGGTCCGAGCAGCAGCTCGCGCGCCACCAGCAGCGCCCAGCGCTCCCCGATCAGATCGAGCGCGCGGGCGATCCCGCACGAATCGCGGTATGTGCGTCCCTGGGCCATGACATGAAGTCTAGCCAAATAAATCATTTAATAAGATGTTTTAGTTGTGTTTTCCAACTATTTGCTAGGGTAGCCCGTTCGTCACCAAACGAGGAGGGCCGGATGGGCTTCCCGCAGGTCGTCTCGGAAACCGAATGGCGCCAAGCGCACGAGCGCCTGCTGGCGCAGGAGAAGGAGCACACCCGCCAGCGCGACGCGCTCGCCGCGCAGCGCCGACGGCTGCCGGTCGCTCGGGTGGACCAGGAGTACGAGTTCGAGGGCCCCGCCGGGGGCGGTGAAGCTGACCGGCCTGTTCGCGGGACGGCGCCAGCTGATCGTCTACCACTTCATCTTCGCCCCCGGCGTGCACGGCTGGCCGTCGGCGGGCTGCCCCGGATACTCGATGTTCGTCGACCAGATCGGCGAGCTCGCCCACTTCCACGCCCGTGACACGTCGCTGGTCCTGATCTCCCGTGCGCCGCTGGCCCGCCTGGAGGCCTACCGCGAGCGCATGGGCTGGGCGATCCCGTGGTTCTCATCGCAGAACAGCTCGTTCAACGACGACTTCGGCCTGACCCGCGGCGATTCGGAGAGCTTCGGCCTGAGCGTCTTCATCCGCGACGATGACGACCGGGTCTACCGCAGCTACTTCACCTCCCAGCGGGGGGTCGAGGCACTCGGCAGCGTGTGGAGCTTTCTCGATCTCACCCCCCTGGGCCGCCAGGAGACTTGGGAGGACTCGCCCCCGGAGCGACCCCAGAGCCGGCCGTATCAGTGGTGGCGCCGCCACGACGAATACGGTTCCGTCGCCGAGGCAGCCGCCGGCTCAGGAGCGCGGCGGTGAGCGCCCGTCAGAGCTATCAACCCGGCGTCCCCTGCTGGGTCGATGCGATCTCCGACGACGCCGGGGCGGCGATGCGGTTCTACGCGGGAGTGTTCGGCTGGGAGTTCAGCGGACCCGGAGCGATCCCGGGCGATCCGCCCGGCGAGTACTACGTGGCCCAGCTCCGGGGCCGCGACGTGGCGGGGATCGGTCAGGCGCCCGGCGGTTCACCCCCGCCACCGCCGGCGTGGAACACGCAGGTGTCGGTCGCCAGCGCCGACGAGACCACCCGGCGCGCGCGTCAGGCCGGCGCGACGATCCTGGCCCAGCCCTTCGACGCGCCGCCGGCGGGCCGAACCGCGGTGCTGGCGGATCCGACGGGTGCGGCCCTGTGCGTCTGGGAGCCGGGCGAGCGGCACGGCGCGGCGCTGGTCAACGAACCGTCGGCCTGGGCGATGAGCACGCTGCACACCGACGACCCAGAGCGGTGCAAGGCTTTCTACAGCGAGCTGTTCGGATGGGGCTCGGATGCGTTCGGGCCCGAGGGGAGCGGGGTCGAGCTGTTTCGTCTGCCGGGTTACATCGGCGGCGAGGCCGAGCAGCCCGTCCCGCGCGACGTGGTCGCGGTGCTGGGCCCGGGGGGCTGAGCGGGACGCGCGCTTGAACGCCCCAGCCGCGCTTGGGCGGCCCGTGATTTCGAACCTGGCCGGAAAAGCGAACTATGCGTGCGCTTTTTCGGCCAGGTTCACTTTCCGGCCCAGGGCGCGATCAGAATTGGGCCCCTCAGAATTGGGCCCGTCGCAATCCCGGCCGGCGCGCGTCGGAGACCCGCCAGCAGAGAGCGGCGATAGCGGCGGCGACCAGCAGCACGGACGGCCAAGCGCCGATCAGCAGCCCCAGGCCGTGCGACGCGGCGAACGCGAACAGGCCGGCCGCCGTGAGCTGGGCCGCCGTGCGGCGGCCGTCGCGCCGCAGCCAGATCGCGATGCAGGTCAGCCCGCAGCCCGCCAGTACGACCCCGCCGAGCGGCCGCGAGCCGGTGGCCACCGCCACGCCGAAGCCGCCGATCAGGCCGGCGGCGGCGATCGGGGCTGTCGCGATCTGCATCATCGCGAGATTATCGATGAGGCGGGCCAGCGGCGCACCGATGAGCGAGGCTGATGAGGGCTCACCACCACTTGCTCTCGCGCGCCTGCTCGGTTCCGTCGGTCCGATCGAGTCCGTCGAGCGCCTGGAGATCCTTGTCGGAGAGCGAGAAGTCGAACACCTGGCCGTTTTGCTCGATCCGCTCGCGGTGGGTGGACTTGGGGATCACCACCGCTTCGCGCTGCAGGGACCAGCGGATCAGGACCTGCGCCGGCGTGCGCTCGAGCCGCTGCGCGATCTCGGTAACGGCAGGGTCGTCCAGATGGCGGCCAGTCCCCAGGGGGCTGTAGGCCTCGAGCGCGACATCGCGCTCCCGGCAGGCCGCCAGCAGACCCCGGCGGTATTCGAACGGGCTGAACTGCACCTGGTTGACCACGGGCGGCGTATGGGCCGACGCGATCACCTGATCGAGCTCCGACACGCTGAAGTTCGAGACGCCGATCGAGCGGGCGAAGCCGCGCTGGCGGGCTCGCTCCATCCCCGGCCAGGCCCAGGTCGGGCCCCCCTGCGGCCAGTGCACGATGTACAGGTCGACGTTCTCGACCCCCAGCCGCTCCAGGCTGCGCTGAACCTCTGCCTCCGGGTCCTTGCGGGCTGGATAGAACTTGGTCGTCAGGAACACCTGGGCGCGTGGCACACCGCTGTCGCGCAGCGCGCGGCCGACGCTCTCTTCGTTGCCGTAGGCCTGGGCGGTGTCGATGTGGCGGTAGCCGAGCTCCAGCGCCCAGCCGACGGCCTGCTCGCAATCGGCGCCGTGGGACACCTGCCATACGCCCAGCCCCAGCAGCGGCATGCGTGTCCCGTCGGCTAGGACTCGAACATCGTTCGCAGAGATCACGGTTTCATCTGTCACGGTTGTCTCCTGGGTCGTGAGTGGGAGCTGCGGTTTGACTTCAGACGGCTTTGGGTCAGGATGACATCAACGAATCGCCGGCCGGCGCTATCGGCCTAGGGCTCGCGCCGTGGGCCTAAATTGATCGAGCACGCCGAGAGGAGACGAGATGGGTTTTGACCAATATCACGAGCCACCCGAGGAGCTGGGGCCTGCCACGCGGACGTTCGCGCGGCTGTGCGCCTCGCTGACCGAGGAGGCCGAAGCGATCGGCTGGTACGAGCAGCGGATCGCCGTCGAGACCGACCGCGAGGCGCTGGCGGTGATGAGCGATGCCCAGGGCGAGGAGTTCAAGCACTTCAGCATGGACCTGGAGTTCCTGCTGCGCCGTTCGCCCGCCTGGCGTCAGATCGCCCAGGGCGTGCTGTTCCAGGCCGGCGACATCGTCGAGCACGGCGAGGAGGCCGAGGCCGAGGCCTTCGAAGATGACGATTCAGGAGCGGACGGCGCTGCCCGCGACGACACGGGCTCGCTGGGGATCGGAAGCCTGAAGGCGATGTCGCGATGAACCATCTGCTTCGTTCGCTGGCCCCGATCAGCGACGCCACCTGGAAGCTGCTCGACGACGAGGCCCGTGAGCGGCTCGCCCCGGCGCTGGCGGCGCGCAAGCTGGTCGACTTTTCCGGCCCGCATGGCTGGGAGCACTCGGCGACCAATCTGGGGCGCACGACGCCGGTCGGCTCGGCTCCCTGCCGCGGGGTCAGCGGCGTCCAGCGCCGCGTCCTGGCGCTGGTGGAGGCCCGGGCTGCGTTCGAGCTGTCACGCGCGGAGTTGCGCGACTACGACCGGGGTGCGCAGGACGCCGACCTCGCCCCGCTCGACGTGGCCGCCCACCAGATCGCCGTGGCCGAGAACGTGGCCGTGTTCCATGGCTGGAGCGAAGCGTCGATCGCCGGCATCGCGGAGGTCTCGCCGCACGAGCCGCTGCCGCTGGGCGAGATCACCGACGGGTATCCGCGGCCGGTGGCCGGAGCCGTGGAGACGCTGCTGCACAACGGGATCAGCGGCCCGTACGCGCTGGCGCTCGGCGGCGAGCAGTACCAGCGGGTGGTGCAGACCGCCGAGCACGGCGGCTACCCGCTGCTCGACCACCTGCGCAAGATCCTCGACGGCCCGATCGTCTGGGCGCCCGGGGTCAGGGGCGCGGTCGTCCTGAGCACCCGCGGTGGCGACTTTGCCTTCGAGTCCGGGCAGGACCTGTCGATCGGGTACGACAGCCACGACGCCGAGACGGTGCGGCTGTACATCGAGCAGAGCTTCTCGTTCCACGTGGCCACGCCCGAGGCAGCGGTGGCACTGGTGGTCTGAGTCGGTCTCAATCAGCGCTAGGGGCGCGGATCAGGCCACCAGCGCGGGCTCGAGCTCACGTGAGATCCGACCCAGAGCGGCGTTCAGGGCCCCTGCCGCCAGCAGCGCGTCGGTGGCGCGGGCCACGAGCCGGCCGAGCAGGCCGACCCCCGTGACCGCGACGCTGGCGCGCAGCTCGCTGCCCCGCGCCAGCGCCCGCGCGACGTACCGAACGTCGATGCGGATCGGCCCGGTCGCCGTCACGGTCAGGCAACCGTCGGCGGCCTCGGCGACCTCGACGTCGAACTCCAGGCTGCGCCCGCCGAGCCCGCCGAGCCCGCCGCGCACCCGTACCCGATCACCCGCCTGCAGCCGATCGCCGTCGAAGTCGACGACCTCGAACGGAATCGGTGCCCACCGCGCGATCGCGTCAGGTTCGGTCAGCAACGCCATGACCTCGTCGGGCAGTCCCCGCACCTGTGTCTGCGTCGTCCAGGTCCTCATCTCCACACCCTCCTCGGTCCTCATGAATAACGCTGGGCAGCGTCCGAGCGAGGATCGCGGATGTCGCCGGCCGCGAGGATGATCTTGCGCACACTTCAGGATGATCTTGCCGCCCTCGGCGGGATGGGTCTGGCGCTCAGAACAGCTCGCGCCAGCTGAACTGCGGCGAGTACCCGAGGCCGCTGCGCGCCTTGGTGATGTCCAGCAGCGTGTCGGTGCCCTGCACGCGGTCGGCGACCGGGACACCGGGGAACACCTCGGCCATCAGCTCGCGGCTCGGGCGCTTCATCACCGTGTCGGCAGCGGCGATGATGAAGCTGTCGGCGCCGCGGATGTCGGCCTCGAGCGCCAGCCGCACGCTCTGGGTGACGTGGCTCTCGTCCACGTAGCCCCACAGGTTCCATTTGCGCAGCTGGGGATCGTCCCAGAACGAGGGAAAGCGCTCGTAGTCATCCCGCACCATGATGTTGGAGAACCGCAGGCCGATGATCGGGATGGCGCTCCAGCGGTGAAACTGGCGGGCCATCTCCTCGCCGAGCACCTTCGACAGCGCGTAGCTGCTCTCCGGGAACATGTGGCCCTCGTCGACCGGCGCGTAGTCGGGCGGACGCTCGAACGGCAAACCCAGCGTCGTCTCGCTCGAAGCCCACACCACCCGCGCCAGCCCGAGGCGGGCAGCGGCCGAGAACACGGCGTGGGTGCTGGTCATGTTGGTGCGAAACACCTGGTCGGCGGTCGCGTGGGCCGGCGACGGAATCGCCGCCAGGTGCACCACGGCTTCGATCCCGGGCATCCCGTAACCGCCGCTCAGCGCCTCCAGCGCCTGGCCGAAGTCGGTCACGTCGGCCCGCAGGAACGGGATCGGCGCCTCAGGCGAATAGGAGTCCGGCGAGGGCACGGCGTCGATGTTGAGCACCTCGTGGCCCCGCTCGGCGAGGTCCCGGACGACTACGCGGCCCGCCTTGCCGCTTCCACCGGTAACAGCGATCTTGGTCATCGCAAAGCTGTAGCAGACCCGATCCGCATCAGTCGGCGAGCTCGGCCTGGGCGATAACCCGGGACGGCCTCACTCGCACATTCATCTCGCGGGCCCTGACTCGGAGGATAGGCTCAGACCCTCGACGCTCTCGCCGTGGGAGCGCAGCAGCTCGGTCCAGCGCTCAGCCGAGAAGGTCGACGACTCCGTCGTCGCCACGAAGTCCTCGACCACGGCGACGAAGCGCTCCGGGTCGTCGAGTTGAGGCAGATGGCCGGCGTCGTCAAAGATCTCCAGCCGGCTGCCGGGCATCGCGTCGTGGGCTTCTCGCCCGTGCGCGACCGGCAGCATCGCGTCGCGTTCGCCCCAGACGATCAAAGTCGGCATATGCTCGGCCAGATACAGGCGATCGCGCGCATCGACCAGCTGCCCGCGCGTCCCGACGACGCCGCGCAGAGTGCCCAGGAACGCCGTCCTGGTCTCGCGATCGCTCAGCGCCGCGTACGTGCGAGCGTAGAACTCGGCAGCCGCGGTTGGACGCAGGCGCAGCGCGCGGCCGGCGCTCGCCGCCAGATTGACCAGCGATCGGAACGGGGGCGCCGTCAGCGAGAGGAACAGGTCGCTGCCGGGCAGTGCGGCGGCCCGGAGAATCAGGCCGACATCGGGGCCGAGGCCACCGCTGGAGACGAGCACGAGGCGCTCGCAGCGCTCGGGGAACTGGTAGGAGAACTGCATCGCGATGCCGCCGCCCAGCGAATGGCCGACCACGGTCGCGCGTTCGATGCCGAGCGCCCCTTCAAGGTCGCGCAGCGCGTTGGCCAACGCGCCGAGCGAATAGTCGCCGGCGCTCTTGGACGAGCTTCCGTGGCCGGGCAGGTCGACCGCGACGACCTGATGCCGTCGGGCGAGACCCTCGAGAACCGGCGCCCAGGTGTGCCAATCCCCGCCGATCCCGTGAACCAGGAGCACGGCGGGGCCTTCGCCACCGGTGACGTAGGCAAGCTCCCGGCCGTGAAGTCGGAGTGAGCTGTGAGTTAGCGTGGAGGTCATGTAAACAGAGGTTACACGACGAGTTACACTCCAACCATGTCCGCGACTCAGCTACCGCGCGCCGCCGTCCGCCGAGCCCGCGAGCGCAAGATTGTCGACGCGGCCCGGGCACTGTTCGACGAGCGCGGCATGCAGGAGGCCAGGATCGACTGGATCGCCAGACGAGTCGGCATCAACAAGGCCCTCATCTACCGGCACTTCGCCTCCAAGGAGGAGCTGTTCGCGCTCACCACGACGACGTACCTGGACGAGATCGCAGAGCTGCTGCAAGCCGTCGACGAGGACGGCGGCGCCCCCCGTGACCGACTCCGACGCGGCTTTGGGGCGTTTGCCGATTACGGGATTGCGCACCCTGCCTTCCTGGACTGCGCGCTGTCGCTGCTGCGCCAGCCTGCCGGTGAGCTGCGCGCCCAGGTCTCCGAAGCAATCTGGCTGCGCCTGGGCCGGGGGACCGGGGCCTGCGTCGGACGGCTGGCCGACCTGCTGGCCGAGCTGGACGTGGCCGAGCCGGAGCTCCGTGCCAACCAGCTCTACCTCCAGGCGATCGGGGTTCTGCATCTCGCCCGCTCCGGAGCGGGGGTGCGCCGAAGCGGACCCGACGCCGCCAAGGCGTTTGTGGTGGGCGTCGACGACGTGCGCAGCGCCTGCGTGGAACTGGCGCTGGCCGCCGTCGGGCCCAGAACCTGAGCTAGGGCTCACGCCAGGTCTTGCCGGTCGCAGCGCTCGGTGTTAGATGGTTGATGCCACGGGACGTGGCTGATTGAAGGGGACATAAGGAAGCGATCGAAGTCGGCGGTGCTCAATAGCCAGCACCGACCGGAAGGGGCCGTGATGGACGCCGACCTCGATTCGCTTCTGACCGTGGTGTTCTGCACCGCGGACGATCTCCTGCCGACACCGCCAGGAAACGCGCGACGAATGGTGACCGACGCGGAGGTCGTCACGCTCGCCGTCGCGCAGGTTCTGCTGGGCTATCACGATTCCGATCGCCGGTTCGTGGCGGCCGCCAGACGCCGGTTGGCGCATCTGTTTCCCGTGATCCTCGACCAGGACGCCTTCCACAAGCGCCGCGCGCGGCTGGAGAGCGCGATCGAGTGGCTGATCGGCATCTTCGCCTCCCAGAGCCCGGGCTACCACGACAATCTGCTGGTGTTGGACTCCACGCCGGTGGAAACCGCCCGCTCGCGCGAAACGGTCAAGCGCGCCGGCGACAGCGCGCTGGCGGACGCGATCGGTGATGCCGCGGGCTACGGATACTGCGCCAGCCATTCGCGCTACTTCTATGGGATGCGCCTGCATCTGCTCAGCGCGCTGGACGGAACGCCTCGCGCCGCGACCCTGTGGTCTCCCGAACGCGGCGAGCGCGAGGTAGCGATCGGCCTGCTCGCTCGCGGTCTGCGCGGCCCCACCACGGTCGTCGCTGACAAGGGCTACGCCGGCTCTGAGTTCGAAACGGCCGCAGCCAAGCTCGGCGCAACGATCGTCAGACCCAACCGCAAAGACGAGCCCGGGCAGGCACCCATGATCTCGGGCATCCGCCAACGCGTCGAATCGATCATCCAAACCACCAAGAGCACCCTCGGCCTGGAACGACACGGCGCCCGCACCCTGCACAACCTCCGCGTGAGGATCTGCGTTCGCCTGCTCGCCCTCGCTGCCTGCATCAGCCACAACCACCAACTCGGGCTCCCAAGCCGCAACCTCGTCCCCTACACCACATAACCGTGGCATCACTCATCTAGGTGTAAGTCCCGTCAAGGTTGTTTCGGCTCGTTGAGGCGAGCGATGGGCGGTTGGTGGCCGAGGGCTGAGTGTTTGCGGTGATGGTTGTAGTGCCAGAGCCATCCGTCAAGGGCGGCGGTGCGTTCGGTGCTTGAGCGGTAGATCGCGCCGTAGGCCCAGCCGGCCAGGAGGGTGCGGATGAACCGTTGGGCTTTGCCGTTGGTTTGGGGTCGGTAGGCGCGGGTGCGGAGGTGGCGGATCTCGAGGGGGCGGCAGCGTGGATCGTGGAGCGGTAGGCGCCGCCGTTGTCTGTCAGGACCCGCTCGACGGTGATGCCGTGGCGGGCGTAGAACGCGACGGCACGTCTGAGAAACCCGATGACGGTGCGCCGGTTCTGATCGGGGAGGACCTCGGCGTAGGCCAGGCGGGTGCAGTCATCGATCGCGATGTGCACGCACTCCCATCCCACTGTCTGGCGCAAGACGCCAGCGACGTCCTTGCGGCGCGGGCGACTGCCGCGGTTGGCGATCCCGGTGATCCGGGCGCCAGCGCCACGCTGGATCTTTCCCAGTCGCTTGATGTCGATCTGGATCAGCTCCCCCGGCCGCTCACGCTCATAGCGCACGGCGGGCTCCAGGCCGAGACGTCCGAGCCTGCCGATCCCGATTCCCGACACGGTCAAAAGCGGCATCTCGAGCACCTCGGCGATCTCCGCGCCGGTGAACCGCAACCGCCGCAGCGCCGCGATCGCCTCGACCCGCTGCTCACTGGTCCGGTGCGCGATCCGATCCGGTGCCGAGCAGCGATCACGCAGCCCGGCCTGCCCCTCAGCGCGGTAGCGACCCACCCATTCGCGGGCGCAGCGGACGCTGACGCCGGCGGCCTCGGCCGCCTGCGTCAGCGTCCGCTCCCGCTCCCGCTCCCGCTCAACCACAGCCAGACAGAGCTCACGACGGCCTTTCAGACTGAGCGCCGCGTTAGCGTGCAGATTCATCCGGTGTCCTCCTTGGTGGGACTGAGGTGGCTTGGCAGCTCTCAGCCTCCAAGGAGGCCCGGATGGACCAACCTACTCAGGAACTACACCTATGCAGCGCCTACACGCGACGGGTCCCGCCGATCGCCTCACTCGCAGTCCCCGTCGCGCTCGGAATTGGGCGAATGCACAAGTGGCGAGCCCGGCGCTGGCTGCCCGGTCGGCGCCGCTGCTCGCACGCGAGGCTGTCGCACAAACCAAACCGGTTGTACGAATTTGACAATGGCCGTCTTTGCTGACCTCGTGAGAGCCGCCCAGGCGGCACGAGCGGGTCCTTCGCGAACCAAATGGTTCAACCCAAAACCGTCACCTTGTGGCAAACCTACAAAAAGTCGACCACGACGTTGGTTTGTGCGACAGCCTCACGCAATAGAGACAGTGACGGCGATGGCGCCTGTCGCTTGCTGGGGACCGTCACCATGGCGAGGCAGCTAACGTCCCAGATGCTTGCTGAGACGCGTCAGACAAGCAAACGCCTGAGCAGGACACGTCGTCGCGGGTACGGACGGCGTCGGCCAGCGGTTCGGTCAGCACCGGCCGCTCGTGGTACCGCTCCGACGGCAGCATCGGGGCGGCGAGCGCCGCCCGCCAGGATGGGGAGAGCGGCCATTGCCCGCGAGCCGGCGGAAGGCCCCGCACGGGCTGACGCGGACCCTGTCAGGCATCGAGGGTCTTGTCCGCGGGGGAAGCGCTGATGAACATCGCCCTGGACGTCGACTTCTTGGCGGTTGCGGCTCAGCGCCTGGGGGCACCTGTTCCCCCGGCTGCCCCAGCAGCCCGGCTACTGGAAACGACGCCAACGACTCGCGGACACGATCGAATGGCTGATCGGTGTCTTCGCCCAGGATTGCCCTGGCTATGACGACAACCTCGTGCTGCTGGACTCCACGCCGGTGGAGTGCGGCCGGTCGCTGGAAACGGTCCGCCGTTCGCAGCTGCCCGACGCCTGCGGCTATGGGTACTGCCGCAGCCACAGCCGGTGGTTTTGGGGGATGCGACTGCACCTCCTGGCCGCGCCGGACGGCACCCCCCGCGCGGCGATCCTCGCTCCCGCAGACCAAAAAGAACGCGACGTCGCGATGCGACTGCTGCCGATCGGCTTGCGTGGCGGGGAGACGATCATCGCCGACAAAGGCTACGCCGGCAAAGAGTTCGCGGCCACCGTCCACGAGCGCCACGACGCGATCGTGCTCACGCCCCGACGAGCCGACGAGCCCGGCCGCGGCCCGCATCTCGCACCGATCCGCCAACGCATCGAATCGATCTTCTGGACTCTCAAAGACCAGCTCGAACTCGAACGCCACGCCCGAACCCTGCACGGCCTCCGTGCCCGGATCGCGACCAAGCTCCTCGCGCTCGCCGCCGGCGCCTGGCTCAACCACCACCTCGGGCGTCCCAGCCGCGCCTTTGCTGACCTCGCTCGCTAACCCAACCGCGGAATAAGTCATCTAGCGGCGCTGACTGCGACCCTGCTCCTGTTCGTGCCCCTGCACGGCGGCGAGAGCCACACTCCCCAGGAGGGAGCCGAGATGGCCGAGATCGTCCAGGCGGTCAACCTGTCCGAGGCGGTGTTGCGCAGCACGCCTGGTCGGGCATGAAGCAGCCGGGCCGACGCCCTTGACCGGGCTCGGATTCTGATGTCATAATGGCAACACGCGATGGTAACCAGAGGAACAAGCCTCCGGCGCGGGCTCCAGATACTGCTCGCGCTTGGCTCGGACGCCGCGCTCGCCGAGGGCGGGCTCGGGGTTACCCAGGTCGCCGCGCTCACCGGGCACGAGAAGAGCCAAGTCTCGCGAACCCTCGCCACGCTGACCGAATACGGGCTCGTCGAGCGGTCGCCCACGGCTCGCGGGTACCGGCTCGGCTGGGAGTGCTTCACGCTCGCCGCCCGCGCCGGTGAGCCCCGCCTGATCGAGGACGCGCGGATCACCTTGGCGCAGCTTGTCGACGAGGTGGGCGAGGCTGCTTATCTCTCCGCGTTGCGCGGTGCCGAGGTCCTCACCCTGCTGACGCAGCCAACGACACACGCGATCGCCGCACAAAGCTGGGTGGGACGAAGGATCCCCGCCTATTGCACCTCCTCCGGACGTGCACTGCTCCTCGACCACAACCGGGGCGCGCTCCTGGAGCTGTTGGGGTCAGAGCAGTTTCCGTCCTGCGGCTCGAACGCCCCGGCCGACGTAGGCGAGCTCGAGCGGAGGATCCGCCGGGGCCGGCAGGTCGGCTACATGGTGGCCGACGAGGAATCCGAGCCGGGCCTGGTGGCGGTGGCGGCACCGATCCGCGATTTCACCGGCCGAGTGGTCGCGGCGATCAACGTCTCAGCCCCGAAGTTCCGCCTTGGAAGCCGCCTGCATCCGACTGGCGAACTGGTCCGGGCTGCCGCCGAGCACCTGTCGGAAGCCCTCGGCGCGCCGGGCAGCCCACACGCCATCCGTCAAGCGGTCTCTGAATGAAATCGATCCTCGACGCGGGGCAGCGCGTCGGTTGAGCCCTCTGCGTTCACCGTTCGGTAACCTGCACGCCTCTGGCGAGTGGGACCTCGGCGACGACGGTCCACTGCAAACAGCAGGTACAGTCGCCACCACCAAGGGAGAGAAGATGCAATCTGTGTTAAGGCGTGCGCTCGCGAGCAGCGGGATCCTATTCACAGTGGTGGCGTTGGCCGCGTGCGGGAGCTCCTCGTCGTCTTCCTCGTCAGGCAGCTCGTCGTCTGGGTCAAGCTCGAGCTCCGCTGGTGGTGCCGCGCTGCCGGGCAAGGGAAAGCCGCCGATCACCATCGGCGACAAGAACTTCACCGAGGAGTTCGTCCTCGGTGACCTCTACGCCCAGGCGCTCCAGGCCAAGGGCTACACGGTCAACCTCAAGCCCAACATCGGCAGCTCCGAGCTCACCTTTAAGGCGCTCACCTCGGGACAGATCGACATGTACCCCGAGTACACAGGGGTCATCCTCAGCGTGCTCGCCATGCAGACCCGGCGGCCGGCGAGCGAGAATGCCGCATACGCGGGGGCCCAGAAGTTCGTGCAGGCCCGTGGGTTCACGCTGCTGGACAAGACGCCGTTCTTCGACGCCGACGCGATGATCACCCTGAAGCCGTTCGCGCAGAAGAACCACCTCGTCACGCTCGGGGACCTCAAGAAGCTCAAGTCGTTCTCGCTCGGCGCGCCGCCCGAGAACAAGACCCGCTACGAGGGCCTGGTCGGCATGCGGGAGGCCTACGGGATCACCAACGTGCAATTCACCCCCCTGACGATCGGGCTTCAGTACTCGGCGCTGGACAAGGGCAGCGTCGATACGGCCAACGCGTTCACCACCGACGGTCAGCTCCAGAGCGGAAAATACGTGGTACTGACCGATACCAAGCACATCTACGGCTACCAGAACGTGGCCCCGATGGTCTCCAACAAGCTGCTGGCGCGCGAGGGACCCGCGTTCGCCCAGACGCTCAACGCCGTCAGCGCCAAGCTCACCACCCACGTCATGCAGCAGCTCAACGCCGCGGTCGTCATCGACAAGGTCGATCCAGCCACCGTGGCGAGCAAGTTCCTGAAGGCCAACGGACTGGGCTAGGGGGCGCCGACGTGCTCGGACCGACTGCCAGGGACCGGCGCACCGCGAGGGGAGACTGATCCGGATGCCGGATCAGTCTCCCGCCGAGCCCGCCCGGACCGAGCGGAACTCCGCGGCCGCGGCGCTCGAGTTCCGGAACGTGAGCAAGCGCTATCCGGGCGGGGAGCGACCCGTCCTCGTCGACCTCTCGTTCGAGGTGCCTGCGGGCGAGATCTGCGTCCTGGTCGGCCCCTCGGGGTGCGGCAAGACCACGGCAATGCGGATGGTCAACCGCATGATCGACATCACCGAGGGCGACATCCTGCTGGACGGCGAGAGCGTCCGCAAACGCGCTCCGGCCGAGCTCAGGCGCCACATCGGCTACGTGATCCAGCAGATCGGCCTGTTCCCGCACCTCTCGATCGGTGACAACATCGCCACCGTGCCGCGTCTGCTGGGCTGGGACCGCAAGCGGGTCCAGGCCCGGGTGGTGGAGCTGCTCGAGCTGATCTCGCTGCCCCCTGAGACGCGCGAGCGTTATCCGGCCGAGGTTTCGGGCGGCCAGCGCCAGCGGGTGGGGGTGGCCCGAGCGCTCGCCGCCGATCCGCCCCTGATGCTGATGGATGAGCCGTTCGGGGCGATCGATCCGATCACCCGCGAGCGCCTCCAGAACGAGTTCCTGCGCCTGCAGCAGGACATCCGCAAGACGATCGTCTTCGTCACCCATGACATCGACGAGGCGATCAAGATGGGCGACCGGATCGCGATCCTGCGCGAGGGCGGGGTGCTGGTGCAGTTCGATACCCCGGAGCGGATCCTCGAGGCGCCGGCTGACGACTTCGTGGCCCGGTTCGTGGGCCTCGACCGCGGCCTCAAGCGCCTGTCGCTGTCCACGCTCAGCGACCTGTCGCTCGAGGCTCCGGAGTGCCTACCCGACGGCACCCCGGCTAAGGGACGGGCCGATCCCAACCGGGTGGTGTTCGTCGACGACGGCGGCCGGCCGGTCGGGCGCATGGGCATCGACGGAGCGCCCGAGCCGATCGGGACGACCGGCGATCCGCACACCTCGCTGCGCGATGCCCTGTCGCTGATAATGAGCGACGGCAACCGTCCCCTGGTGGTGGTCGACGCCGACGGCGCCGTGGCGGGGCTGGCGCGGATCGAGGTGATCGCCGGTGCGCTGGCGGTCGGCAACGGGAACCGCGCAGCGACGGAGCGCGGTCCGTGATGGGACTTGTGATCGCCGCCGGCGGGGCGCCGGTGCTCCCCAACTTCGGGAGTGGCATTAGTGCGTGCGAGCGCAACAACGGACTCTTCTGCTGGCATTGGTTCACCCAGCACTGGAGTAGCACGTTCGCCCCCGCCCTCCTCCAGCACATCGTGCTGGTGCTGATCGCGGTCAGCATCGGCTTCGTGATCGCATTCTCGCTGGCGCTGCTCGCCTACCGGGTGCGCTGGCTGGAGTCCCCGATCGCTGGCGTCTCGAGCTTGCTGTACACGATCCCCAGCCTGGCGCTGTTCCAGATCCTCGTGGGGTTCACCGGGCTGACGCGCTTAACGGTCGAGATCGGGCTCGTCTCCTATACCCTGCTGCTGCTGTTTCGCAACATCATCACGGGGCTGCGAGAGGTGCCTCAGGAGGTGCGCGACGCCGCCCGCGGAATGGGCCTGACCCAGCGCCAGATCCTGACGCGGATTGACCTGCCGCTCGCCGTTCCGGCGATCTTCGCCGGCCTGCGGGTGGCCACCGTGACCACGATCAGCTTGGCCACCGTGGCGGCGATCGTCGGCATCAACGAGGGGCTGGGTGTGCCGATCTTCGATGCGATCCAGCGCGTCAACTTCAAGACCGAGTTCATCGCCGCCGCCGTGCTGGCGATCGGGCTCGCGTGGGTCGCCGACCTGCTCCTGGTGCTGCTCCAGCGCCTGGTCGCGCCGTGGGCGGCGCGCCGTCGCTCCTCGCTGGTCCCCCGGGCTGTGGTGCGCGCCGTGACGCGGCGTCCACGCCCGATCTCCACCGTGCGGGGGGCCTGAGCTGGTGCCCTTCGCCGACGCCGGCCTGGGTCAGCAGTTCCTGGACTCGTTCACGTTCATGGGTAACAACCTGAGCCGCCTGCTGGACGACACCTTGGGGACGCTCGAGCTCAGTGGCGCGGCCCTGGGCGTGGCGCTGGCGATCACGCTGCCGCCCGCGGTGTGGCTCGGCCACCTGCACCGTGGGTCGGGCGTGGCGATCCGCACCGCCAACCTCGGACGCTCGCTGCCCGAGCTCGCACTGATCGCGATCTTCCTCGCGTTCTTCGGCATTGGCTTCGTCAACGTGATGCTGGCGCTCGTGATCGTCGGCATCCCGCCGATCCTCGCCAACGCGTTCACCGCCGTCGACGGTGTCGAGCCCGATGTGGTCGACGCCGCGCGCGGCATGGGTATGAGTCCGCTCGCGGTACTGCTCAAGGTCGAGATTCCCCTGGCGCTGCCGTTGATGTTCGCGGGGATCCGCACCTCGGTGCTGTTCATCATCGGAGCCTCGCCGCTGGCGGCCATCGCCGGCGGGGCCGGGTTGGGCGAGATCATCGTCAACCAGGCGAGCTACGGGTTCGCGGGCGTGCTCGCCGCGTCGCTGTGGGTATCGGCGCTCGCGCTGCTGATCCAGGGCCTGTTTGCGCTTCTACAGCGCGTGCTCACGCCCGCCGGCCTCAAGGTCGGGGCGCGCGCCGCCGGACTGCCGGGCGGGATCGACGTCGGGGTGGCCGACGCCGAACGTGGGACCGTCATGGAAGCGAATGTGGCGTAGCGACCGTCCGTTCCCGTTCCCGTTCCCGTCGCCGTGGCCGCGCGGGCGCAGCTCTCAACCGTCAGACCTCTTGGACCTCAGCCTTACCTTCACGCGAGCTCTCGCGGGGAACCGACTCCGGCCAACGCGAGGAAGTTGCGCAGCACCCGCGCCCCGTCGGGGTGCTGCCTGGTGAATCGCTCTGGGTGAAACTGCGTTCCCCACCAGCGGCGTTCGCGCGCCCGCACCGCCTCCACCGCGCAGTCGTCGCTGCGCGCAAGCACTTCAAAGTCGTCGGGCAGCGTGACAACGTCGCAGGAATGGTGCTCGTAGGCCACCGTGGTCAGCCCGAGCCCCCCCAGCAGATCCCCGCCTTCCAGGACGTTGACTCTCCCGTATCCGACCGCCGGGCGCTCCCGCGGCCCGATCGCTCCGCCGGCAAAGATCGTCTGAAGCTGCATCCCGGCGCAGATCCCCAGCACGGGTCCGTCGAAGCGCTCCACGCTCTCGCCAAGGCGAGCCAGGGCGTCGGGATCGTGCCGCGCCCACGGTGCAAACGATCCGCTGAGGATCAGCGCGGCGGCGGCGAAGTGGCCTGAGTCGCGGTAATGCCGGCTGTGTACCGGCACGCCGGCGAGCCGCTCGATCCGCCTCCGGATGACCTCGTAGTGGCGCTCGAGCGCCCGGGTCATGGCAGGCGGATGCTCAGTGATCACGAAGTCGACGACCGCTGTCGTCATCGGCGTCAGCGTACCGACGCCCGCAGCCGTCAGAGCCTGGGGGCGTAGTCGAGGTTGCGCTGCTTGAGACCGGGGTTGGTTCCGAGGAACGCGTGTCGTGACATGTCCGGGCTGTAGCGGCTGGCCGGGGGGGTGCGGCCAAGCGCTTCGGCGACAGCGCGGATGTGGTGCGGGGCCGCCCCGCAGCAAACACCCAGGTAGCCAACGCCGAGCTCGTGCGCCGCACGGGCGAACTCGCCCAGCTCGTAGCGGTTGCAGGTAAAGGGGTCAAGCGCCGTCGGGAACGGGCGTCCGCCCGGCAGGCAATCGCAGCCAGGGTCGGTCAGTGACTGAAAGCTGGGCTCGGCGTCGTGCGTGCGGTAGGGAACGGGCAGCGCGGCGACGTGGCCGGACACGGCCTCGCGGATGGCCGGCAGGAAGGGCAGCATCGTGCGCGGCCCCCGGATGCAATTGAGGCCGACGACGTCGGCCCCGGCAGCCTCCAGGCGCCGGCACGCTTCCTCGGGCGTCCACCCTTCGCGGGTTACCGGCTCGCGGTGGATGGCCAGCGTCACCACGGCGGGGAGCCCGGTCTGCTGAATGACCTCGGTCGCCAGCAGAGCCTCCTGCGCCCAGGAGAACGTCTCGCCGACGATGAAGTCGGCGCCCGCGTCCACCGCCCACGCGACCTGCTCTTCGAACATTCCCCGAACCGCAGCCTGCGTCGCCCCATCGGTGGGGTCATAGACGTTCGTGTTGCAGATATCGCCGGCCAGTAGCGTACCGGTGCGGCGGGCGACGTCACCGGCGATCGCCAGCGCCTGGCGGTTGATCGTCTCGAGTGCGTCCTCCTTGTCGATCAGGCGCAGCTTCTCGCGGTGGGCGTAGTAGGTGAACGCCTGCACCACATCCGAGCCGGCATGGACGAACTCCTCGTGGAGCTGAGCCACGAGCTCGGGGTGCTCGAGCACGACCTCCGGTACGAATGCACCGGCTTGCAGGTAGCCGCGCCGCTCGAGCTCGAAGAGGTAACCCTCAGCGCAAATGACCGGCCCGCTCGCCAACCGTGCCAGCAGGCCATCCGTCCGTGCGTCAGCCATAGATTTAACTCCGTCTTTCAGCGATCTTAAAGCACCTGTATTGCTGTCAGCGCAACCTGCGTTGCATTACTGCGAAGCAGAGTTGGGAGAGCCTAGCATTCCCAGCCACAGGATTCGACCGTCAGCGTTAGCTTGCCGGCCGTCTGACGCCGTGTAGCTGCAACCCGCCGTGGAGGGTATGCAACCCAGCTGCCCGTCGCCGCGGTCCTGTGTCCATTGTCAGCACTTCAGGATCGGCCGGGCGTCCTTACCCGCCAGGGATGGCCTGACCAGGGCCCAGACCCGGAAGACCGCCTCATGTATCTCCCAGGTCTCGTGGGCGAGCAACCGCAAGCAGAGCATCGCGCCGGGCAGCTGCTCACCCCAGGGCGGGGGTCGTCTAGCAGCGGAGCAGAAGTGCGGGGTTTCGATTAGTGGAAGTCCGAGCTTGCGGCTGCTCGGGGTTCCGGCAACAGCGGCGCGGCGCTCCCTCCGGGACGGCGGCCCCTGCTTATGGCGAGAAGGAGGTCGCCTGCAGCGCCTTGGTGGGCGTCCCCCTTTCGGCTCAGCACGCGTACGCCGCCGTCACGGTAGAGCTGAGCACGACGGCGGTCCCCGCTGAGGAGCGGCGGTACGCGGATGTCGGCTCGGCTGGCGCCACGCGGTGGCTGCGGACTGGACTGGGCGCGCGAGCGTCTTGGGCGGGCGAGGCCGAAGGAGCCAATCGGGCAGGAACGCCAGTGGCAGCACGACGAGCTCGAACGCGACCAGGCAGCCGAGCATCCAGGTGAGAATGCGGCGCGGGTCGGCGCCGGGTGCTAGCCGGCCGACCACGCCAGCGGCGATGAGCGCGAAGCCCGCGATCGTGGCGATCAGCTGGGCGAGCTCCACCGCTCCCGCCCGCGCCGGCGCGGCCGCCCGAATCGGGCTCGTGTTCTGCGATCTCACCCGCTCCGCGACGCAGCGATGGCGCGCCGAGCGCCGCTGCGGGCTACGCCAGCGGCAACGCCGTCACCGCGCCAGGCGTCCAACCGCCGATCGCCGGCCGCTAGCTCGATACCGCAGGCCTACACTTGAGCCATGCTGTGCGACCTGCTCAGGCCGGTCAAAACGGCGGCCCAAAGGGCGATGGGACCAACGGCCGTGGCGGCGGTGGCCGTCTCGATCGCCGCCTGCGGCTCGTCTGCGAGCTCAACTCACTCGAGCCCGCCACCGGCCCGGCCTGCGTCGGGGGCCAAGCCAGCCGTCCCAACCGTGCTCGTCCTCACCCAGACGCTGGGCTACCACCACATGTCGATCCCCACGGCGATGGCCACGGTGCGCGGAATCGCCGCCCGCAGCGGGCGCTACCGCGTGGTGTTCCTGGCCAGCGCCAACCAGCTCACGCCCGTGGCGCTCCGGCATGCGGCCGCCGTGATGTTCCTGCTGACGACCGGCCAGCTGCCGATGAACGCCGCCGACAAACGGGCGCTGGTCGCCTTCGTACGCGGCGGCGGCGGGCTGATCGGCTTCCACTCGGCGACCGACACCTTCCACCATTGGGCAGCCTACAAAGAGATGATCGGCGCCGAGTTCAGCCACCATCCGCACCCGAGCACCCAACGGGTGATCGTGACCGATCACTCCACCGCCGCCACGCACGCGCTCCCCGCGAGCTTCCTGATCCACGAGGAGTTCTACGTCTTCAAGCACGACCCGCGCCCCCACGTCCACGTGCTCGCCGAGCTCGACACCGGGCCCGGGGGGCCGGACCGTCCGCTCGTCTGGTGCCGGCGCTTCGGCCGTGGTCGCGTGTACTACGACGCACTGGGGCACTTCTCCACCACATGGCACAACCGGTACCAGCTCACCCTCGTGTCGGGCGGGATCCTGTGGGCGGTCGGCCTGGCCAGCGCGCCGAGCTGCTCGACGCCGAGCGCCCCTTACCGCGGCTAGACGGCTCCTCGAGATCCTCGTGAGCTGCCTCGGGTCGACGAGCAGATGCTGTCGCTCAAGTCACGCAGCATCCCGCAACGGAATCCGGGCACGACAGCCGCTCGATCGTCACGTCTATCGAGCCTGACGACCAGGCCGCGACCTGCATCGGGGGTCCCACGCGTCTCTGGCCGTCCGGTCCAAGCCACCCACAACGCGCGGACACGAGGAGGCGCGCTGGGGCTGGGCAAGCGCCAGCGCCGTCCGCGGCGAGCCCACGGTGGTGTGCCCGGCGGTTCAGCCCGCAGGGGTGCCGCACTGCGACGCGACGTGCAGGTAGCCCAGCGATTCGCGTGGGTACGCCGCGCACACGCTGGGGCCGGCCCAGTCGATCTCGATGTCGTAGCGCGAGTCGACCAGCGCACCCATCCTGGCAACTGTCGTGCGCGTCTGAGTGTTGATCACGTTGCCCGCGTCGCCCGCCAACAGGTAGCGACCGTCCCGGCTGAGGTTGAGCCACCCGAGATTCGGGCCCGAGACATGCACCGTCGCGATCATGACCGGCGCCCTGTGCGGCAAGCCTGAGATGTCGAACTCATGGACGGCCCGATTGGGTTTGTCAACGAGCCAGAGGTACCGCTGGTCAGGGGAGAGTCCGATCCCATGAGATGGGAGCCCGCGGAACGTCGGAGGGACACTGAAGCCGGGCACGGGCACCGTGTACAGCACCCTGCCCGTCGCGACGTCGCTGATCTGAAACCCGAGGTAGCGATTGGCGGTGGTGAACGCGAGAGTGTCCTGAGCATCGATCGTGAACGGCCTGACGCCGCCGACCCCACCAGGCATTAGCGGTCCCATCCTGCCGATCACCTTCCACGGGCGGTCAGCGTCCGCCTCGTAGAGGTAGCGGTCAGACGCGCCGCCGAGAAACACGTGCTGTCCGCTCGCACCAACGACTGTGTCATGCGGAGACCTGCCTGCGGCGATGGCCCCAACGACGCGGCCCGTGGTCGCGGCAAGGACGTGCCACGTATTGCCTGAGGTGTTCTCGCCGGTGGGCATGAAGATCAGCCGGCCATCGTGACTGATGTCAAACGAATCGATCCCGAACCGATAGCCGCGGTCATACATGACCTTCTGCCGGTAAAGGCTGAACTCCAACAGGTGCCCGATGCCTGTCGGAAACCCCCCGTAGCTGACGTACAGCATCCCAGTCGCAGCACTCGCGCCAATCCCCCGGATCTCGGCGACCCTCGGAAGCCCGAACCGCCCGACGAGCGATCCGTTGGCGATGCTGTACACGGACAACTGGCCGACCCCGGCGACGTACTCGTAACGGGCTACCTGAGTCGCGCCCGTCGCGGTCTGGGACACCGGCTGATTGGGCCACGCGAAGGCGGTAACGCCGGCCGCAAGCCCGCCCAGAACGATGCCGGTCGCGATTAGCTTGCGGATGGTTCTCCAATCAGGGTCCGACTTCGATCAGCACCTCCCACCAGGATACGAGTCGGGCTGGGGCTCCCCAGTCGCAGGACCGGCAGCGAGCGGCAGAGGCCGGGAGCCACGGGCGCATCAATACCCGAACGACCGCGAGTTGCGGCTTGATCCTCGAGTGCGCCCGGAGAGACTCGAACGCCCGACCTTCGGATCACTCCCAAGAAACGCGCGAGTGGGCGCGAGAGCCCTGCTCTGCACCCGCCACGAGCATCCCGAGCGGAAGCTGGCTTCCCCCGGTTTGCGCGGAAACCGAGGACCGCGGTGACGTCCGCGGATCGGCGCCGAACTGGCGACGGACCACCGCGAGCCCAGGCTCGTGTATCGCCGGATGCAGGGCGCACCCGGAGCGGTGGAGGATCGCGGCGGTGCATACGCAAAAGCCTCAGCGGCTTCGCCGGCGACGCAGCTCCCCACGCAGGTTGGCCCCACCATGCGCACGATCGGTATGTCGCCATTGCGATAGCCCGGCCCGCGCTGGGCGGGAGGACAAAAGCAGTCGCGCCGACCCCAGGCCGCGCACGCTCGGATCTGGGCGGAAGGAGAAGCCCGGCGCGGGCGGGGCCGGCGCATGCTTTCCGTTGGAGGGGAGCGTCCGGCCCACACCGCCGAAATGACGAAAGCGGGCGTCAACCCCGCCGACGCTGACGCTCCCATCCGTGGCAAAGCGCAAGCCCGCGGCGCGCTGCTTGAACGTCCTCCAGTGCTAGCTGGCGTGGGCCGGCCAGCTAACCGGGCGCGAATCTGCCGTGGCCGCTTCAGCGGCGATGCGGCCACCCGCAGATCGCAGCTCGGACAACTGGTTTCGTCGGGTACGGCCGTCAGGTCGCAGTCGCCGCGGGCCCTGCCTCGACACGAGTGCTTGCCAGAACCCAGCAAGCCATTCGTGCGCGGTTGCAGATGCGGAACCCCGCCGTCGGGTGGGTCGAGACCTCATTCGTACACGCGCTCGCTGCTCCAAACCGCGTCCCCGGGGCAGGTTGCGACGATCGGGAGGTGGGCGACCGTCCGCGGCCGCCCACCTGCGCGCGATGGTTACGGCAGCGAGACGGGGCCGCTCGCGGTGATCAGGCTCTGAGTGGCCGCGAAGGCGTTCGAGCAGTTGCCGTTGGCGGCGTCTTCGACGAATGTGTTGTGGAGGGTCGCCCGGCCCGTTCCGCTGATGCCTCGGTAAGCACCGGTGCCAGCGGCGATCGTGTAGGTGCCGGACCCGGTTTGTGTCTGGATGCAGGCCGTGGCTGTCTGGTCTTTGCTGAGCTTCTTGTGGTTGTTGCCGATCTTGAGTGTGATCGTGCCCGCGGAGAAGTGCAGCCTCAACACGCTCTTGCTCTTTTGCGTGGCGGTGCCACCGGCGATGAAGTGACCGGTTGCGATCACGCTCCAGACGGGCGGTCCGTTGCTCGCCTTCGCGTCGGCGAACGAGAAGCGCTCGGTCGTGGTGGATGCTGTCGCACCGGCCGCGATCACGAGCGCCGGTACGAGGAAGGCGGCGGCGGTTGCCGTGACAGAGAGGATGAGTTTGCGCACTTGCGTTTCCTCCTTTGTTGCCGGCGTGTGCCGGCGGTTGGTTGGTGCGGCAAGGCTTGCGCGGATCGAGTGCGCTGTCGTCGGCCGCAGTGGTGATTTGGGGTCGTTCTGAGGGATGATTTCGGCGGGGCTGTAAGCGGCGACTGATCGTTCTCGAGGATGAGTGCGGATCGTCACGATTGATGACGCCGTGAGGTTCGAGCGGCGGTAACTTCCGGGGTGTGAGCTCACGGGTCCGGAACACGATCACCTGGATGCGCGGGCTTGATCCGGTTCGTGTGGACGTTCTGCTGGCGGTCGTGTTTCTGGTCGCGATCGAGGTCCAGGCCGTTACTGCGGCGCATCCGCTGACGCGCCTGGCGCTGGGGTTGATCGGGTTGGCGGTTGCGGTGGCGATCGTGATGCGGCGCCGCTGGGCGATCCAGGCGCTGTTGCTGGTGTGCGTGGTGTTCGTCGGTGGGCGCCTGCTGATCGGCGGCCACGTGGCGGGCCAGGGCGGCGTGGTTGGCATGTTTGGGGTGTTGTTGCTGTTCTACGGGTGTGGGGCGTTCCTGGAGGGGCGGCGCGCGTGGTTCGGGCTGGGGATCAGCCTGGCGCTCGGTGTGGCGCTGTCGCTGGGAAAGTCGTCGAGCGTGCTGGCGGCGGTGTTCGGCGACGTGGCGTTCGTTCTGCTTCCGTTCCTGGTCGGGCGTTCGCGTCGCCTCGCGCTGGCGCGCGAGCACGCCGCGCGGGAGCGGGCGGAGCGGCTGGACTCTGAGCGCGAGCGGCACGTGCGCACGGCGGCGCTCGGGGAGCGGATGCGGCTCGCGCGGGAGATTCACGACGTGATCGCGCACAGCGTTTCGGTGATGGTGATCCAGGCTGCGGGAGCGCGGACCGTGATGGATCGGGACCCGTTGCGAGCCGAGAGCGCGCTGCGCTCGGTGGAGCGCGCTGGACGGGAGGCACTGGCGGAGATGCGACGGCTGCTTGGGGTGCTCGCCGATGGTCAGGATTTGCGGGCGCTCGCGCCGCAGCCGGGGCTCGAGGATCTCAACGAGCTGGTCTCGAGCACTCGCGCGGCGGGTCTCAACGCATCGATCTGTGTCGACGGAGACCCGGTCGCGGTTACGCAGGGGCTGAGTTTGTGCGCTTATCGGGTCGTGCAGGAGGCGCTGATGAACACGCTCAAGCACGCCGGGCCGACACAAGCCGAGGTGTACCTGCGGTGGTGTGAGGACGCGCTCGAGTTGCGGGTGAGCGACACGGGACGCGTCGCCGCCCGCGGCGTGGGCGAGCCGGTCGCTGGATCGTCGGGGCACGGGATCGCCGGGATGCGCGAGCGAGCCGCGTTGCACGGCGGTTCGGTCGAAGCAGGATCTGCCCCCGACGGCGGCTTCGTCGTTCGTGCGACGATCCCCTTGATCGCGGGGAGCGTCACGTGAGCACCCCGACGCGCAGCGCCGGCTGGCCGGACGGTCGCGACTGGATCGGCGGCCCGATCCGGCTCGCGTCCCGGATCGATCTCGCCCGGGTCGACGTCCTGGTCGCGGTGGCGCTCACGATCGATCTGGTGCTCGAGGCGGCGCTCGGACCTGGCCTGCCGGACCGGCTCGCGACGGCGTTGTTCGCGGTCCCGTTCGCGGCGCCCGTCGCGGCTCGGCGCCGGTGGCCGGCGGCTGCCGTGATCGCCTGCACGGCTGTCGCACTATTGGAGGACGCCTTCGACGGGCAGCTGTTCAACCTTCCCAGCAGCAGCGCGGTGATCGTGCTGATGCTCTGCAGCTACGGCGCGGGCGCCTGGCTCGCGCCCCGCCGGAGCTTCGCCGCGATCGGCGCTGCGGCGGGACTGCTCGCCGGCGACCAGCTGATCCAGATGTACGTGACCGGCGTGAGCGGCGGTGACCTCTCCGGATTCGGGACGCTGATGCTGTTATTCCTCGTGCCGTGGGTGCTCGGCCGCCTGGTTTATGAGCGAACGAAGCGCGCGGACGCGTTCGCGGCGCTCGCGGCCCAGGCGGCGGCGGAGCGCGCCGAGCGCGAGCGCGTGGCCGTCACGCAGGAGCGCCTGACGATCGGCCGCGAGCTGCAGGACATCATCGCTCACAGCGTCAGCGTGATGGTTGTGCAGGCCGGCGGCGCCCGGCGGCTGCTTCACACGGAGCCCGATCGCGCGCGCGAGTCGATCCTGAACGTCGAGCAGATCGGCCGCGAGGCGCTCGCAGAGATGCGCCGGCTGCTCGGGCTGCTGCGCAAAGACGACGACCCGCACGCGCTCACGCCACAACCGGGGCTCGAGCAGCTACCCGAGCTCGCGAGCAGCCTCGGCGACGCCGGGCTCGCGTGCGAGTTGCGCATCGAGGGCGAGCCGATCCCGCTGACGCCTGGGATCGACCTCGTCGGCTACCGGGTGATCGAGACCGCGCTGGAAACCGCCGCCGCCGCGCGGTGCCGGCAGGCGAACGCAACGATCCGCTACGAGCCGCGCCAGCTCGAGCTGGAAATCCGCGGCGAGGTTCCGCTGCCCAGCGCCAGTGACAGCATGCAATCGGTCACTGCACGTGTCGAGCTATACGGCGGCAAGCTCGACGTCCTACCCGCCGAGCGCGACGAGTTCACCGTACGATGCCGCCTGCCGCTCGAGGGGACGCTGAGCACGTGACCACCTCGATCCTGATCGCCGACGACCAGGCGCTCGTCCGCACCGGCTTTCGGATGATCCTCGAAGCAGAGCCTGACTTCCGCGTCCTCGCCGAAGCCAAGGACGGCGTCGACGCAATCGACGCCGCGCGCCGATGCCACCCAGACGTCGTGCTCATGGACATCCGGATGCCGCGCATGGACGGGCTCGAAGCGACGCGGCGCATCATCGCCGCGGGCGCGGCCGGCCGGCCCCGAGTGCTGATGCTCACCACCTTCGACCTCGACGAATACGTCTACGACGCACTCGGCGCCGGCGCCAGCGGATTCCTGCTCAAAGACGCGCCACCCGAACAGCTCGTCGCGGGGATTCGCGTGATCGCAGAAGGCGAATCGCTGCTCGCGCCAACCGTCACCCGACGGCTGATCGAGACGTTCCTGCGCGAGCGCCCCCGCGCTCCAGAGCCTCCGCCCGAGCTCGCGGAGCTGACCGAACGCGAGCTCGAGGTCCTGGGCCTGATCGCCCGCGGGCTATCCAACTCCGAAATCGCCAATGAGCTCGTCGTATCCGGAACGACCGTCAAGACCCACGTCGCCCGCGTGCTGTCAAAGCTCGGTCTACGCGACCGCGTCCAGGCCGTCGTGCTCGCCTACGAGACCGGGATCGCCAAACCCCGGAACACATCGCCACGCGACTGATGAGACCCACGCCGGGCTTCGGTCTGGCGAGCGGCGGCGGCCTTCCGATGTGACCGCACTATCTGGCACAGCCCCGCTTTCATCAGGCGACGAGCCTCGTGCCACCGCCAACCACTCAACCTGCTCCCCGCGGAACCCGCGCATGCGCAGGGTCTGGTGCTAGCAGGATTCCGGCTAGCGGTTCGGCCTTAAGCGCGGTCCGGCGGCGAGCTCGAGCTGGCTCATACCGGACGGAACCAGCTGTCTGCGGCCGACCGCCTCTGGTGGCCGCTTCGCCGCTGACGGGGTCCCGTGCGTTGGTGGCCGCTTCCGCCGACGCCGGCGTGAAAGCGGCCACCGGCGTTCACGGCCGCGCGAGCGGCAAACGAGGCACGCGAGTCGTCTCGCGACCCGCAGCTGCCTTCAGCCAGGAGCGGGCATCTCGCTTCCGCTTCAGCCACTCGGCTCGCCGATGTCGGGTCGGTAGCATGGCGGGTCGTTGACCGACGGCGTGCCTGTCCGGAGCATGAAGCAGCTGTTCGAGCTGGCGTTGCAACTCGAGCCGCCGTGGCGCGTGGTGAGCAGCGATCTCGACTTCGCGCGGCGGCGAGTCGATCTGCGCCTGGGCTTCCGAGCTGGTTCGCGATTCCCATGTCCTCAATGCGGGCGCGCGTGCGAGGCCGTCGAGTTCACCGAGGGCACCTGGCGCCAGCCGGACATGATGGCGTTCGAGGCGTTCGTCACGGCGCGGCTGCCGTCAGTCCGGTGTCCCGAGCACGGGGACGTCGCCCTGACGCCGTCCTGGGCGAGCGACCATGTCTCGCTTCGGGATCTGATCCGCAACGGAAACGCGGACCAGCTCCGCGACACGCATGCGCATCGCAGCGCGCGTCGCGCCCGTCCACCCGGGAGCCCCGGGCAAGCTCGCCGGTGACGGCCGCGCCTGCGATCGGCGGGCGACCCGTTGATCAGGCGGCGTCGGCCTCGTCCGGGTATTGGGGCGGCGCATCGCCGACCGCCGCCAGCACGAGCGGGTAAGGCCGGCCGTCATCGGCGCGGATTGTCTTCAGGGTCAGCAGAACGCGCCACTCATCGCCGAAGTCGAACACGTAGGCCAGCTTCTCGCCCCGCAGAAATCGGGCCCGGTCGAGCCGCGTCTCCGCGGGCCGCTTCCGGGGCCGCTCGCCCGCGAAGAACGCGGGCAGCGAACTCGGATTCTCGAACGAGAACGGGTTGCAGAACTCGGTGCCGGCGCGGGGCCAGAACTTCGTCCCGAGCCAGAACGTGTACAGGTGGTCGTCGTCCCAGCCGAACGCGAACTGCAGGGCGCGGTGCAGGTGCACGAACGTCTGATCGCTACGCACCCCGATCGTCCGGCGAACGCCCGGGCATCCAACCAGGCGAGCGTCGAACTCGTACACCTGCTTGACCACGATCGGACCGTAGCGGCCGGTCCGGGCGGACCGGCGCCCGGTTGTCTGACGTCCTCCGGCCGTGGTGCCCTCGCGGCGGCGCTCACGTCGTAGGCTGTTTCACCGCCCACGGTTGCCCAGCGGGCGATAGCGACTTTCACGAACCTGCAGACGCCGAAGCCGGCGCCTGGACGCTCGTCGCGGCTTCTCCTTCGGGCGCCGCTGGCAGCAAAAGCAGGCGCCACCACCTCGCGCCTGCTCCGGCGACAAAGGGGAAGTGGCGCCGGCTGTGCTGACAGCGATCGTCGCGGTCTGATTGGAGGCGATTGCGAGCGTGGGTTGCGAGGGCGTCGCAGTCGTCGTTCGACACGGCCTTGCCTAGGTACAGGTCGGGGCATCGGCGAGTTGTTCGGCGCTGTTGAGATTCGTCCGATTGAGTCGTCTGAGCAGCCCCCCAGGCACCGCCTATTCGCGCGAAGCGGAGGCCAGGGGTGCCCGCGGGTAGCACGCGAAGGCACCGGCTTGGCGCGAACGCTGGCGCTCTTGTTTCCGCGCGGCCCGACGGGCACCACCAGGAGTCTGACTGCCTGACGCTTCGGCCTGACTCAAGCCGATCTTCATGGTCAGCTCGTCAGCAGCGTCGTTGACCGCGGGTCCAAACGGCGCGGGACGAATGCGGCGAAGAAAGCCGATCACACGAGAGGGCTACGTGCTGGCGGCCAGCGGCCCGCCCGGATCCTCCCGCCGGCCGCCGCTGTGCTCAAAGAACGCCGCCACCCAATCGGCTCGGCGGGTCCAACAGCGATCCGCTTCGGTGATCGTCGAGATCGCCGAACCTGAGGCGGGAAGCTCGTCAACGGCGGGGCCAGGTCATAACTGGTCTCGCGCGGCTCTGGCATGTCATGTGAGCCGAGGGCCGCGTCGTCGACGGAGGGTCAGGGGTCAACGCCAGCATCACCGCCGCCGATGCCCACGACGCCGGCGAGGCGCTCGATGACGTCTTCGGTCGGCTGTCGGCCACCCAGCTCGTCGGTGTGCTCCCGAACCGTCGGTCTGATCCAGACCGGGAGAGCATCGACGTCTCGGGCGTGGACATACCCAGTAGAACACCAGGTGCCGACTGTTGTCGGCTACTGTAAAGACCGTCAGCGGAGCGCCAGTTAGGTCGACAGCCGGTGCACAACGAGCGTCGGCGACGGGAGGTCAATCATGCTGAATCCGTTGGACGACGTCGTCCGACATCAGAAGGCGGGCGAGGCGTTCGGCGTCACGTCGATCTGTTCGGCCCATCCGCTGGTCCTCGAGGCAGCGATGCTGCAGGCATCAGATGACGGCAGTCACGTGCTGGTCGAAGCTACCTCGAACCAGGTCGACCAAACCGGTGGCTACACGGGTATGCGGCCCAAGGACTTTCGCGACCTGGTCTTCGAGACAGCTGCCCGCTGCGGCCTGCCTTCGGCGCGGGTCCTGCTGGGGGGCGACCATCTCGGCCCAAACCGGTGGCGGCACCTGCCCTCCGACGAGGCCATGCAGCACGCTGACGTCCTCGTGGCTGCCTACGTCGCGGCTGGTTTCACCAAAATCCATCTCGATTGCAGCTTTCCCTGCGCCGGCGACCCGACGCCTTTGACCGACGACTTGGTCGCGCGGCGTGCCGCCCGGCTGATGCGGGTGGCGGAAGACACCGCGGCGACACGAGGCGTTGCCGGCATGTTGCGCTACGTCATCGGCACCGAGGTGCCGGTCCCGGGCGGCGCCCGCGGCGCGATCGGCGCCCTCGTGCCGACCTCGCCCGAGGCGGCGCGGACGACGTTGAAGCGGCACCGCGAGGAGTTCGCCGAGCAGGGTCTCGACGACGTGTGGCCTCGCGTTATGGCCTTGGTCGTCCAACCCGGCGTCGAGTTTGACCACCTCCGCGTCATCGACTACGCGCGTGAACGCACGACGGACCTTCAGCACGTCCTTGACGACGAGCCGGACATGGTCTTTGAGGCGCACTCGACCGACTATCAGACGGTCGCGAGCCTTACAGCGCTGGTGGAGGACCACTGGGCGGTACTCAAGGTCGGGCCAGGCCTGACATTCGCACTGCGCGAGGCGATGTTCTCGCTGGCCGCCATCGAAGCCGAGGTGGTGGACGAGGCGCAGCGCTCGAGCCTGAAGGACGTCATCGAGGCGCGGATGCTGGCGCAGCCGACTCACTGGGAGGGCTACTACACGGGCGACGCCCGCCAGCAGCACTTGGCCCGCCTTTACAGCTACAGCGACCGGCTGCGCTACTACTGGCCCGATCCCGAGGTGCACCAGGCTCAGGAAGGACTGCTGGACAACCTGAGCGCGACGGATATCCCGCTTCCGCTGCTGAGCCAGTACCTGCCTGACCAATATGCCCGCGTCCGTGACAGCGAGTTGTCAGCACACCCGCGCGCACTGGTCATCGACCGCGTGCGCGATGTCCTGCGAGCCTACGCTCGTGCGTCAAAGGAGACAAGCTCATGAGCACCCTGCTCCACTACCAACTGACCGATCTCGATTCCAGCGGCGGTGGTCATACGGCCCGTGAGATCGCCCAGCAGCCCGACCTGTGGCGCGAGATCTCCACTGCGCGTGTCGCGGCCCGTCAGGCGGACGAAGCCTTCCTGCGCCCGCTGCTGGATCGCCCCGACCTGCGGATCGTGCTCACCGGCGCCGGGTCGTCGGCGTTTGCCGGCCAGGTGCTGGCGCCCGGGCTCGCTCGCTCGCTGCGTCGCCGTGTCGACGCCGTCGCCACCACCGACATCGTGTCCAACCCACGCGAGTGCTTCGTCGAGGACGTGCCGACCCTGCTCGTGTCCTTTGCCCGCTCGGGCGACAGTCCTGAGAGCGTCGCCGCCACCGAGCTCGCCGAGCAGCAGCTGAGCGAATGCTGGCATCTGGTCGTCACCTGTAACGCCAATGGTCAGCTGGCGCGTGAGCACGCGTCTCGGCCGCGGTCTGAAGTGCTGCTCCTACCTGAGGCGGCCAACGACCAAGGCTTTGCGATGACGTCGAGCTTCACCGGTATGAGCCTCGCCGCAATGCAGAGCCTGGTCGGCGCCGACGACCAGCTCGTGCAACGGATAGCGGCCGCAGCCGAGCAGCTGCTTGCCAAGCGCGCAGCCGATGTCCAGGCGCTGGCCGCACGTGAACCGGCCCGGATCGTCTACCTGGGCAGCGGGAGCTTCAAGGGCCTGGCCGCCGAGTCGGCACTGAAGACCCTCGAGCTCACCGCCGGCGGAGTGGTCGCCCTGTCGGACTCAGCGCTGGGATTCCGCCACGGTCCCAAGTCGGTGCTGGATGAGCGCACGCTCGTCGTCGTGTACCTCTCCAACGATCCCTACACGCGCCAATACGATCTGGACATCCTCGGCGAGCTGCGGCGCTTGGTATCTGCCGGCAGCCTGGTGGCGATCAGCGCCGGCGGCGACGAGGCGGCGCAGGATGAAACCTGGACGCTGACCGGCCTGCAGGACGTGCCCGACACGGCCCTGGCGCTTCCCGCTGTCATCTGCGCTCAGCTGATCGCGCTGGCACTCTCGCTGTCCCGAGGATGCACACCTGACAACCCGTTCCCGTCCGGCGAGGTCAACCGGGTGGTGCAGGGGGTGACGCTGCACCCCCTGCGGACCTGAGTACATGTTTCTCGGCGTCGATAGCGGGGGCACCAAGACAGCGCTGTGCCTCATCTCCGAGCGCGGCGATCTGGTGGCGCAGACGGATACCGAGGGGACCTACTCCAACCGGGGGATCGAGCTCGTCGCTCGCGTGCTGCAAGAGGGGGTGACGAGCGTCTGCGCTCAGGCGCGGATCTCGCCCCGGGAGATCCAGTACGCGTTCTTCGGGCTGCCCGGCTACGGCGAGATCGCCCGCGACATACCGGCGCTGGAAGAGGCGCCGCGCGCCGCCCTCGGCCACAATCGCTACCGCTGCGACAACGACATGGTCTGCGGATGGGCCGGCTCGTTAGGGGCCGCAGACGGCATCAACGTCGTCAGCGGTACCGGGTCGATGACCTACGGCCAGCGCGCCGAGCTCGGCGTCCGGGTCGGCGGATGGGGCGAGCTCTTCGGTGACGAGGGATCGGCCTACTGGATCGCGATCCGCGGTCTGAACGCCGTCTCGCGCATGAGCGATGGCCGGCTGCCCAAGGGCCCGTTGTTCGAGACGATCTGCCAGCAGCTGGGACTGACGGTCGAGCTGGAGCTCGTTGACGTGGTCCTCAACCGCTGGCGCGGGGACCGGAGCAAGATCGCCGGATTGAGCCGGCTGGTGTCGCAGGCGGCGGATCTAGGGGATGAGCACGCCGCCGCTGTGCTCCACGAGGCCGGGCGGGAGCTGGCGCTGCTGGTCGACGCCACCCGGCGGCGGCTGCAGTATCCGCCGGGCGAGACGGTCCCGGTCTCCTACTCAGGCGGCACGTTCTCCGCCGCGCGGGTCCTCGACGCGTTTCGCCGCCAGCTTGAGTTGCGCCCCGACGGCTTTGAGCTGCGGCGCCCGCTCTACCCGCCAGCGGTCGGCGCAGCGTTGTTGGCCGCCAAGCTCGCGGGCAGGCCGCTGGAGCAGGCGGCCCTGGAGCGCCTGCGCGGGCTTCTTGACGCGGCCGCTGCGTGAGGCGATGGGTTGCCGATCACGAACCCATCTCCTCGGTGCCGATCACGAATTGGCCGCGTCGTTTGCCGCTCCAGCCCAGGTGGTAGCATCCGCCCGTCCATCCTGACCAGTGCGGGGGTGACGTGGTGTCGGCCGGCCCGGCGAGTGAGGAGATTACCGACAGCAAGGGCCTGATCAAGGGGCTGGGGCTGTCCTCGTCGATCGCGCTGAACATGTCGCAGATGGTCGGCATCGGGCCGTTCATCACGATCCCGCTGATCCTCGTGGCGATGGGCGGTCCGCAGGCGATGGCCGGCTGGGTGGTCGGTGCGCTGATCGCCATGTGCGACGGTCTGGTGTGGGCGGAGCTGGGCGCGGCGATGCCCGCGGAGGGTGGCAGCTACAACTATCTGCGAGAGGCTTTTCAGTACTGGACCGGAAAGCTGATGCCGTTCATGTTCGTCTGGTCGACGCTCCTGGTCACCCCCTTGATCATGGCCACCGGCATGATCGGCATCGCCGATTACCTCGGCTATTTCTGGCACACGAGCGTCTCGCTCGCCCATTGGGAGGCAGTCGGCTTCACGATCATCACCGTGGCCCTGCTGTGGCGGCGAATCGACTCGATCGCCACGCTCACCAAGATCCTGTGGGCCGGAATGATCATCACCGTCCTGATGGTGCTCGTCGCCGCCTTCACGCATTTCCACCCCAGCCTCGCGTTCACCTTCCCGCGGGGCGCCTTTCACCTCAGCTCCTTTGCCAACGGCCTGGGCCTCGGGCTGGTACTGGCGATCTACGACTACCTGGGGTACTACACGATCGCCTACCTCGGCGACGAGGTACGCCAACCGGGCCGCGTCATCCCCCGGTCGATCGTGATCTCGATCATCGGCGTGATGATCATCGATCTGAGCCTGAACATCGGCACGATCGGCGTGATCCCGTGGCGCCAGGCGGAGAAGTCCACGGCGATCGGGACCGACCTGCTCAAGCACATCTGGGGCTCCCCGGGGGCCACAATCGTGACGATCCTGATCGTCTGGACGGCCTTCGCGTCGGTGTACACGGGTCTCCTCGGGGCCTCTCGCCTGCCGTTCAACGCCGCGCGCGACGGCGTCTTCTTTCGACCGTTCGCGCGCCTTCATCCGACCCTGAACTTCCCGCACATCTCGCTGCTGGTGATGGGTGTGGTCACCGCCGCCGCCTGCTTCTTCTCGCTGACCACCGTAATCAACGGCCTGATCGCGCTGGTGATCTGGGTGCAGTTCATCGGCCAGATCGCCGCGCTCACGATCCTGCGCCGCAAGCAACCGGGGCTGGTGCGTCCCTATCGCCAGTGGCTGTACCCGGTGCCGAGCCTGATCGCTCTGGTCGGCTGGATTTACATCTTCCAGGCCTCGGGATGGTCCGCCATCCGGCTTGCGCTCGGCTGGACCATCCTTGGGGTCGTGGCGTTCCTGATCTGGGCGCGCAGGAACCACGCGTGGCCGTTCGGGCCCAAGCAGATCGTCGAGGAGTTCCTGGAGGCCCAGGATCAAGCGCACGAACCAGAGCCAGGCGCGGCGACCGGCCTCGAAACCGCCCCGCAACGCTGAGGCGCTGCGGCAGCCGCGGTGCAATCTCCAGATCAGCCGTGCACAAGCATTGCCAGGTCGACGGACTCCTAACCCCAATAGCGAGGAGCCGCGGGGACGCGTGAGACGGGTCTGGATCTACGTCTTCGTGTCGGCGACCCCGACATCGCTGATCCTCTCATCGGCCTGGATCGTCGCCGGCGTCGTGGCGTTCCTGATCTGGGCGCGGGTCAACCGCGCATGGCCGTTCGGCCCCCTGGAGATCCGTGAGCAGTACCTTGATGAGCAGCGTGCGCCGCAGACGGAGCCTTCGCAGCCCGCGCCCGATGCTGTGTCGGCGTGAGTGCGCTCGCCGCCACCACAGCGGGCGCGACCGGCGGTCCGATCCGGTCCCCGAAGGAAGGCTTCGTGCTCGGGATCGACGTCGGGGGCACCAAGCTAGCCCTTGCCACGGCTGATCTGGATGGCAGCCGCCTGTTCGATGACGAGCTGCCTACTCTTGCCGGCCAAGGGGCGCCAGCGGTCATCTCCCGCCTCCTCGACGCCGCGCGAGGTCTGGTCACGAAGACAAGCGGTGCAGGGGCGGGCGAGCTGGTCGCCGTCGGCGCGGTGAGCCCGGGCATCGTGTTGGCCGACCGAGTGCTGATCGCGCCCAATAACCCGGGATGGGACACGCTCGCTCTCGCCGCCGAGCTGCGAGCGGGGCTCGGCATCGGCCGGGTGGCTGTCGACACCGACGCGAAGGCCGCGGTCCTCGCCGAAGCCCGCTGGGGCACGCTGGCCGGTGTGGACAACGGCGCCTTCCTCAATCTGGGGACCGGTGTGTCGCTCGCCGCGATCGTCCGCGGCCACGTGCTGCGAGGTGCGCACGGCGCAGCGGGAGAGATCGGCTACCACTTGATCGGCCCACCCAGCGAAGCTGCCTTTGCCGAAGGCCACGCCCCCCTCGAAGAGCACGTGGGTGGCGGAGCACTAGGCGCGCGGGTCTCAGCACTCCTCGGGCGGCAGGTGACGGTCGCCGAGGCGTTCGAGCTGGCCGACTCCGACAACCCGGTCAAGGATCTCCTCGACCACGCCCTGGACACGCTCGCCGTCGACATCGCCAACGTTGCCATCACCCTCGACTTGGAACGCATCGCCGTTGGGGGTGGGCTCATCCATCACTGCGAGTGGCTACCGCGACTGGACAACGTGCTCCGTCGCGCCGTCCCGTTCCCGCCCGACCTTGTCATCGCTCGATTCAGCCAGGACGCCCCGCTGGTCGGCGCGGTAGTCCACGCCCTGGACTGCGCCGGACAACACCGGGGGCACCCAACCGCCAACGCCTGTCACTCACAGATCGCCGAGGCGTATCAATGACAGACGAGCCACCCCACTCGTTCATGGCCAGCGAGATGGCCGAACAGCCTGAGGTGCTGGAACGCCTCGTCGCCCGCGCCAGCAGCCTGCGCGCGCTGGCGGTAAGGATCGCGCCTCGACCACTGGCCGGCTGTGCCATCGTCGCCCGCGGCTCCTCCGACCACGCGGCGCTGCTCGGCCGCTACCTGTTCGAGGTAGCCACCGGCCGGCCAGTAAGCCTGGTCTCACCGAGCGTGCATACCCTCTACCGGGCCAAGGTTGACTACAAAGGAATGCTGGTCCTGGGCGTCAGCCAGTCAGGCGCGACCCCCGAGATCGTCGAGGTACTGGAGCGGCTACGAGACGCCGGCGCCCGCACCGTCGCTCTAACCGACGATCCGACGAGCCCCCTGGCGGCCGTGGCCGAGGAGGTGGTCGACCTCAACGCTGGCCCGGAACGCGCGGTGCCCGCCACCAAGACAGTCACCGCCACCATGCTCGCCTGCATCCTGCTCGCAGAAGGCCTGGCCGACCACTCCCTGGTATCGCCGGACGCCCTCGACGCGCTCCCCGAGGCCGTCGCCGCGATCCTCGCCGACGACAGCGCAGCGACAGCGGTCGCCATGCAGATCGACGGAACCCGCCACCTGGCTACCGTTGCCCGCGGCTACCTGTTCGGCGCAGCCATCGAGTGCGCGCTGAAGATACGAGAGACAACCGGCATCCTGGCCAACGGCTGGTCAGCAGCCGACCTACGCCATGGTCCGGTAGCGGCGATCGGGCCAGATGTCCCCATCCTCAGCCTCCGAGTTGCCGGACCGGCGGAGCACGACGTCCGCAACCTGGAAGCCGAGCTTGCAGCCCGCGGTGCCCGAATATTCCGTATGACCGACGCAGAGGACGCCGATCTTCCCCTCCCCGCTCACATACCCGAGCCGCTCGCAAGCATCCCAGCCGTCGTCCGAGGCCAGCAACTCGCGTTCTCCCTTTCTACCCGACTCGGAATCGATCCCGACCAGCCCCTCGGGCTCCACAAGGTGACCCAAACGTAAACGGTCGCCGTGGCGAAGGTCCCGACGCACCTCAGCCTCCGCACCGTCCAACTCCCGCACGTACCGAACGTACCATTCCCTCGCAGCGACGAAATGCCCGCGATCCACCTCGAGACTGACGTCTCGATAATCCTTCGTGACGGGACGGCTACCCGTGCGAACGTATGGCGTGGCGCCGACGGCGGCCAGACGCCGGCGATACTCGTTCGGTCGCCCTACACAAAGGAGGTGGAGGAGATCACCGCGTTCTGTGACCCACGACGCGCAGTACCGGCCGGGTTTGCGGTGGTGTCCCAGGACGTTCGGGGCCGAGGTCGCTCCGCCGGAGCGTTTACGCCGTTTGTCCAGGAGTTCGCGGACGGCTACGACACGGTTCAGGCAGTTGCGGCGATGGAGTGGTGCAGCGGTGAAGTCGTGATGTGCGGCGACTCGTATGTCGGCGCAGTACAGTGGCTCGCGGCGGCAACTCGTCCCCCTGCTCTGCGAGCGATCGCCCCGGCATTCACCGCGAGTCGCTACGACGAAGGTTGGACTTACCGCAGCGGGGTTCTCGAACTCGCCTTCGTGACGTCGTGGATCGCGGGGGCCTTGGCGGAGCCTTCGGATCTGTGGCTTGATGACGTCGAACGCGCTTACGCAGACCGCGAGGGCGTCGTCGCGCTGGCTCCGTGGGCCAAGTCTTGGTTTGACGAACCGCCTGGATCGGCCTACTGGGATCGAATCGCAGTTGAGTCGGTGTCAGTTCCCGTGCTGGCGATCGGAGGTTGGTACGACATCTGTCTCGATGCCACGCTGAGAGACTTTGCGCGTGACCAGAACCCTCGCTCCAGGCTCATAATCGGCCCGTGGGCCCACGACGATTGGATGCCGTATCTGGTCGGCGAACGGAACCTGGGGTCCGCGGGGTCCGCCGATGCGCTCGGCTTCTTCGATCGGCAGCTCAGTTTTTATCGCGCTGCAATAGACGGAGTCGATCCCGACTCGCCGAGGGTGACGGCTTACGTTCTCGGTGCACGTAGCTGGCTCGAGCTGGAGTCGTGGCCGCCGCCCGGCGCCAGTACGCATGAGTTACGGCTGAACGGTGGGGGCGCGTGCGGCCTCGATCCCCGCAACCCGGTGAAGGCGCTCGGTGGTAGATCGCTACGAGTCAACGTCGCCGGTGGTCCGGGCTGGGGCCAGTTCGACCAGCGCCCGGTGGCGGCACGCCCCGACGTGGTCACGCTGTCCGCGGCGCCGCTGCCGGAGACGACCTTGCTCAGCGGGCCTGTAGCGGTAACGCTCGAGACACATACAGAGGATTGCGAAACGGCGGATTGGGCCTGCACGTTGTGCTTCGAGCACGCCGACGGAGCGCTGCTCAACCTCTGCGAAGGTCTTAGGCGCGTACAGGGTGGCTCCAACCCGGTTGAAGTTGCGCTTGGAGACGTCTGCGTCGAGCTTCCGGCCGGTAGCACCCTCCACGTGTTGGTGGCCGGAGCTAGCTACCCGCGCTGGGAACCGCTGCCGCATCCCACCCGTCAGGCCGTACGCGCTTCGTCGCTTCAAGTGACGCTTGGACCGCAGCCGAGCACTGGACAAGGTTGACGTGGCGGCGTGACGAGGGCCGCGAGATATCGCAAACGGGGTGAAAAATGACTGTTCTACATCCATGCTTCAAGGCAGGCGTGCGATCGTCACAGGAACCGATAGTGCACTGTCTAAACCCGGTTTTCCGAACGAAACTTCTCGCCGGCCCTTCTCACGGAGCAGTAGCGCGCCGCCCTCGTCCGAACGCTTCTGAGATTGAGCACGACCAGGCACGCGACCGAGCCCGCACTCACTTCTGCATTCACGAAGAAGCAGAACAGATCGGCGCCGTGATCGAGCGCCTCGTCGCTTCCGCATTCGGCGGAATGCACCAGTGTGCCCGGCCCCACGAACGACACCTGGTCGTCGTCCTGAGCGGTCGTCCGCGGCGACACCGTGTGCGCTCTCGCTTGAATCCGCGGAAGCGGGTCAACGAGCGTGGGCGGCAGCCGTCAGGCGGTCGGTCGATCGGATTCAGTCAGCGTCGCGCGACCGCTCGAGCACCCGTCTCGCATTCGGCGATTCCGAGCCGATTTGCCGAAGTCGTGTTCGTCCTCTTGGAGCAGGTCGGCGTTTCGCTCGTGCCATCGGCTGCTTGGACCGAGACGCGGACCAGATCGCCAGCCCGGGGACGGTGGGTGATGCCGTCGCAGAGCCCAGTGATGGTGACCACGTCGGCGCTGACCCGCGGCTACCTTGGAGCGCTGCCTGCGGCGTCTGTCGGGACTCGGCGCTGGTGGATGCGATGAGGCTCCCGCACGGCCGCAGGCGGACGTATCTCCTGTAGGCTTGCCGCGCTACTCAGCGGAGAGAGGATACGGTGGCCGGGAGACACGCGGGAGACGCGGGCGGCAGCGCGGCGGCGGAAGCGGAATCGCTCACGGCGAGGGCGATCAGCGCTCGGCTGGAGCGAATTGACGTCTGGTCGCTCTCGTTTTTGTTCATCGGGATCATCGGCCTGGGGTTCGTCTTTACCTTCTACGACATCTTTGACGTCAACGTCTCGTTCATTCAGACGTGCGTCGATCTCAAGAAGGGCTGCACGCCGCCGGACGCGCTGAGCACGATTCGCGTCCCCATCGCATTGAACCTGGCCGGCTACGTCGTTGGCGCGCTGGCGCTCGCCCCGATTGCGGATCGGGTTGGGCGCCGCCAAATGCTCATGGTGACGATGGGGCTCACCGGCTTGGCCTCGCTTTACAACGCCCTCGCACCGGACTACGCGAACTTTGTTTTCGCGCGGGCACTGACGGGCATCGGCATCGGCGCCGATCTCGCGATCGTCAACACGTACATCAACGAGGTCGCGCCGCGTGCGGCACGCGCTAAGTACACGTCGGTGATCTTCCTGATGGCCGCGGTCGGCGCCTTCCTTGGGATCTGGCTGGGCCTGATTCTCACCACGATGTCGGAGCCGTGGCCGAAGGGCCTTTCCTTCGCGGTCGGCGGACATTCGTTTTTCGCTCCCCACGGTACGGGCATCGTGGGATGGCGGTTGATGTACGGCATCGGCGCGTTGCTGGCGTTGGTCGCGGTGGTCCTGCGGGTCGGGCTGCCCGAGTCGCCGCGCTGGCTGGTTGCCCGGGGACGGCTCGCCGAGGCCGACGAAGTCGTGCGAGGCATGGAGCGGCGAGCGGCCCGCCACGGACCGCTCGCTGAGCCGAGCATCGAGACCGTGGAGCCACTCGAGCCCCAATCGGCGCATCCGTATCGCGAACTGCTCGCCAGCAGGCGCTACCGCGGGCGCATTATCGTGCTGTTGGTCACCTGGGCGTTTGCCTACGTCACGGTCTACGCCTTCGGCGCTGGGTTCACATCCCTCTTCGCCGCGCTGAAGTACGCGCCGCCGACAGCCGGCCTGATCACCGCGGTGGGGGTCTCGGGTTTCATCGTCGCCGGGGTCTGCGCGATCTTCTTTGCCGAACGGCTGGAGCGCAGGTACTGGCTGCCGCTGTGCGCGGCGCTCACGCTAGGGGGAGGGATCATCGCCGGTCTGTCGGGCAGCAGCATCGCGCTCGCCATGATCGGTGCCGGAATTGTGTTCTTCGCCTTCAACCTGTGGGTGCCGATGACCTACGCATGGTCGGCGGAGAGCTTTCCCACCCGCGCTCGTAGCACCGGGTTCGCTCTGGTCGACGGACTCGGCCACGCCGCGGGGGGCATCGGCATATTGCTCATCGCTCCCGCGATCCCCGATCTCGGCCCGCTGCCGAGCTTCATCCTGATCGCGGCGTTCCTCGTCGTCGCGGCGATCGTTGCGCAGTTCGGCGAGCACACCCGCGCGCGGCGACTCGACGAGATTTCCCCCTAGTAACAGACGCGCCTGGCGACTAGGCAGAAGCGACGAGTCCGGTGCTTCCGCTTCGCGCCAGCACGAGGGTGTCAGCTGACTCTCCGTCCGCTCCTGCTCCGGCAGCAATGCGAGCGCAAGCGGCGTGCCGGCCGAGACTTCTGCAGGTCGTCGGCAGCAGCAGTGAGCGCCGGCGGTCCTCCGGTCGGCGACGTGCGACACAGCGAATGCCGGTCAGACCCATCGGTCGACAGTCGCAAAGCGAGTCAGCCCGCCGCCGCCCGAGAGCCAAACCGACCGGCCGGACGTCACCGATCCCAGGCAGGAGCCTCTCACTGAGTCGCAAAGCACAAGCGGCGCTCGCCGCCGTTGTTGGGGACTCGGCCGATGAAAGCGAGCGTGCGGTGGGAGGTTCGGCGAACCCGGATTCCGCGCTGAGCAGGAACCTGGCTCCGCACGGCGAGAGGCTTGTCCTGACGCGATAGCAGGTGTCTATGCTCAGCGCAGAGGCGCTGGACTGCCGCTCCGTTGAGAGGCAGGAGTCTTGTCGAGACTGCTGTCAGATCGATCGCCAGGGAAGCGAGCGCCGCGCCTGGAAGCGTGCTGAGTTTGAGCTAATCGAGAGCACTCTCGACAGCGGATCGCGTCGCTATTCGGCTAGCGTCTCGCCGGAGCCGCCCAGTTCCGCCGGGAAGTCCTTGAGCTTGGGGAGGCCATCTTTGATCGGCAGCACCGTCGACTCGTAGTTGACGTGCACTCCTGGCGCGAACGGAAACGAGGGAATCGTCGCCGCGTACACATCGACCAAATCCCACTGGGGGTCCCGACTTCCGAAGTTGGTAGGCACGTCTTGAAGCGGAAAACCCGCGTGTGGCGCGGGT
>OCZT010000053.1_pt1 | contig 94774 bp, 78 predicted proteins | sample 1539031 | NCBI WGS metagenome assembly OCZT01 (sample SAMEA3539308, study PRJEB22396) | soil metagenome | biome: tundra; feature: field; material: soil | place: USA | collected 2010-05 | depth 0.15 m
TTGACAATAGTTTCTATATTTTTAATTTTTTTCTATATATATTGTGCGGTGCTTAATGTGCATAACACTAAATAAATTATGTATGTATGAGTCACATCTCAAATTAATATTTGAACAACCACATTTCATGTTTTTTGAATATTAATATAAATAGTCATATATAATAAAAAGAGGTAAATCTAAAAAAAATCTACAGATTGAAATTTTCATCTGAAAAATATTAACAGTTTTTTGTTGCTGAAAAGAGATTAAAAAATGCTAAAATTTAGATAAAAATTTGAGCATTTGGGATGCTTAAGAATTGTTATCTGGACACATAGGTTTCTAATTTTTTCCCAGTTGATATAAACACAATTTTAGATTGGATAATTACTCAGTTCAGATGCTAATTTTTCTAGAGAACCAATAATATCATGAAGTTGTGAGAAAGGAAACTACACATCAAAAGAATCAGATCACACGAATTATGTATAAATTTAGCATTAGATTTTAGCAAATTTTAAACACTCCTAAAGTTAGCAATGTACTGAAAGTTCCGTAAAAATGACTGTTTTTCATTCGTTTCTTTCATTACAAAATAGGACTTCTTGGTTATATAGGTACATAGGTTTTATAGCATAAACTATGCATAATCAATTGATTTACATTCAAGTATTGATCCAGGAGAGCAAAATTCTAAGTAGTGCTGAAGACTCAAAAAGAAAAAGGACAATAGTGATTACCTTAAAAGATATCATTATTGCCCTGGAAAATTAGGTGACCAACCCATTTAAATTTTGCATGGAGATTGTAACTATCAATATGAAATTAACAATAATAGAATATTGTTTATGTAGTTAGTGAGATAATTAACCCGATACTTTTAAGCTTATTTTTTCCTAGCTGTTCAACTTGTTTTACGAATAGATTGAGCAATTTTTGTTTTTCATTGGGAAGAAAAAGATACAGAATCAACTACACTTTACAGAACTTTCGGCACACTGGTAGAACTATATAAATATTTTCCTTGTTTTTTTATTTACGATGATTGTTCGGTTAATTAATGTTAAATGTTCTACGAGTTCTATATGCTTTATGAGTTCCAGAAGCTCCATAAGTTTAGATCAACAATATTTTCATATTTAGATATACGGATAGCTGGATGCTGGGTAGCTGGTAAACCCATATACTGTCCCAAAATCCGCATTTTGAATTATCGCCTATAAGTAGCCACACTGCAATATTTTAAGTGATATGTAACATTATTTATTAAAATGTTTAAAATTTACAGAAAAACTCTTCGATAACCATACTATGTTAAGTTTTTAAATTTGAATCAACACTTTAAAACTTTTGATAATATTTTTTGGAAGCAAACTAAAGCAAATTTTTACTTCTGCTTTTTATAACCCATCATTCCATCTAATATAGGAATATGCCAATATTCACCGATTCCCTAAGTAAATGCAAAAAACTAGTAAGAAAGCATAGCAAAATTTAATAAATTTCATTGCTATTGATTTTAATTAAATAATAGTGCATTGAAGGTTCTGTAAAAATGACTATTCCACATTCATTTCTATTATTAAAAACCAGAAGTTATTGGTTTCAGTGATGCATAAATTTTCACACAAAACCTATACATCAGTAAATACGAAAAAACCTGTTTTTTTGGTGAAAATAATAGGTACAAAGTCAATTAAAATTTACAGAACTTTTGGTACATTGCCAATTCAGGCGTGTGCTAATTTTCTTTGGAATCATAATAGCGGAATTTATCTTTAAAATCAAAGAATAATGATCAAGAAACGCAAAATAAAGTCAAACCCAGAAATTAATGAGAAATATTTATACAGTACTACCACGAAGAAAAGAAATCAGACGTAAATCAGAATACTAATGGACATATGTTAGACCTAATTATTTAACAACTGCACACGCAAAGTACCCATGCTCCTGCGCATGATATCCATCTGTACGTCCTTGGAAATAACACTCTTCGATGTCTGCCGGACTCAAGTTTGCATGGAGATGAAATCCTAAACTCGACAGGATTTCATCTAAAGTTGACGGATTGATACCAGTTATCATCGGTTCTCCTATACTCCGCAAAAATTCCAATGACTCTTGCATCTTTGGAGACATTTTTTTGGGAGTAAAAGCATTGATATCTAAGTAATCGAAAATAACTATGCTACCTGCAGGAGCAACATTAGCGATTGAACGCAGTGTTGTGAATACTTCAGCTCGGGTCAAAAAGTAAGTGACACCGAGCCAATTAAAGAAGCTTTTAATTTTTGGGTCATAAAATGATGAGCTAGTCAACGCTGTTACCAAGCTTTCCTTCGTGAAATCTATAGGAATAAAATGTAATTTTGCTGGATGTTTCCATCCCAACTCAGCAAGTATATGAAGCTTAAATTCCTGTGTGGCGTGATAATCAACCTCAAATACTTCCAACTTTTCCACCATGTCAGGTTGCCTGAATGCAAAGGTATCCATTCCTGCCCCAAGAATTACATACTGTTTTACCCCTTGCCTGACAGCTTTTTCTAAACCATCTTCCGCATATCGAGCACGGCTGCAGAAAATGCCGGCAAATTCATGAGCTGCTCGTGTTAATGATTCTGAGACAATTGCTTTTTCGGAGCGCACTGCAGTAGATTCAGTATCACTTAACTGTTGATCCCAAGTCCAACATTGTTCAATCCAATAGTTTTCAATTAGTGCGATTTTTTCATTGGGTATCAAATTATGGGCTAGGTGGTCGTCAAAGATTTTGTCGGTAGCATGTTTGGAGTGATAGGCACGCATATAGGCCACCGACATTGCAGTAAAGCTCGCTTGGTTTTCTTTCATTCAATGCCTCCATATTCCCTAATTAATGTTAGTCATAGGTACTGTTGAATAACCTATACTTGTCCAATTTCTAAGATTCTTTATGATAGTACTAATTATATATATAGTAAAATCAGCCTCGAAACGTCGCTATCAAAAACTGTTCCAGATTTTTTTAAATAGGTCTTTCCAATAAAATTTTTATTGGATGCTTCATCATTTTCATATAAAGTATCGATATATAAAACGGCTATTTCAAAATTGATTTTCATGTCCCCTACTTTCCTTTCGACCTAAATAAAAAATGGGTACAGTCACTCAATGGGCTATCCTCAGTGTAAGCATCAGATTTTTTGGTTGGTAGTGTAATAAAATGTCCCAATCCTCCTAAACAAACATCAATGAGAAATTATTTAAGGATTTTACAAGGAATTATGATTATGGAAAAACTTGGTAATCGCGAAATGATGCGAGCTATCACTCTTGAAGAGCACTATGCTACCCCGGGATTTCTGGCTGGCCCAGGAAGAAAGCTCAAAGAACAGATCAAAATGACAGAGCACTTTGGCTATGAGAAGATTATCGAAGAATTGTCCGATCTCGGCGATAAGAGAATCGCAGAAATGGATTCCGCAGGTATCGACGTGCAGGTATTATCTCTGACCGCCCCCTCAATGCAACAACTCGACACTACATAGGCAGTAGAGCTGACCCGCGAAGTTAATGACTATCTCGTAGAGGCAATGCAACATTATCCAAAGCGTTTCGCTGGATTCTCCACCCTACCGACCGCTGATCCAAACATAGCTGCTGAGGAACTAGAGCGCATGGTTAATGAACATGGCTTCAAAGGAAGAAATATCAACGGCCACACATGAAGCCGCTATTTGGATGATAAATTCTTTTGGCCGATCCTGGAGCGTGCCGAAGCGCTCAAGGTTCCACTCTACATACATCCAACACTGCCACCGGAACCAGTAATTGAGGCTTACTATGCAGGCTTCTCACCAGAGGTGATAAGCGGGTTATCAAGGGCGGCATGGGGCTGGCATATCGAAACAGCGATCCATATTCTCCGCCTTATTGTCAGTGGAGCTTTCGACCAGTTCCAGGGCCTTCAGATAGTGATTGGCCATATGAGTGAGGCTCTCCCGTTTATGATGCCCAGAATCGACAAAGTTTTATCACCAAGCGTAACGAAGCTTAATCATCCTATCGCAGACTACCTCCGAGATAATATTTACTATACTTTCAGCGGTTTCAACTTCACTACGACATTCCTCAATCTGTATCTTCAAGTCGGAGCCGACAGGATAATGTTCTCTGCAGATTACCCCTATAGCCCAATGGCACAAGCACGCAACTTTCTGGATCAACTTCCTTGATCAACTCCCCGGGTTTAGCCCTGTGGACAAGAATAAGATAGCACACGGAAACGCAGAGCTCCTTCTACGACTATAATGATAAGATGAAAGTGCTACCGGTAATATAATTAATGAAAGTTAACCACGTTAACCATGATGGAGCAGAAGGCTTTAGCCAATTATAACGCCTTATGAAGAGGGACATGTTAAAAGAAAAATTGTTTCCTTAAGTAATGTAGAAGGAATAACCCTTGCGCTCTTTAATATGATTTACAAAGAATAGCTTTGGTTCTTGTGATACTTGGATTCATTGCAATGATAATGAGACTAAATAAATACAGATTAAAAATACATGATATAATATCCACAATTGCATATTAATTAATAAATTCATCTCTTCAAAACATGATAAATTTTGCATACTTCCCCATAATTTCTTCTTTGATTTTAATCCACAGCTTAATAGGAATTGTGGTTTTAGCTATGGGAGTTGTATTTGCAATAAATAAAGGAAGTTTGGAAATCAGAGAAGGATGGAAAACTAGAAGAAATATCCAAATTCTTGAAGCGTTGTGAATTATAAACATTATATCAGGTACTTTTATTTATTAGCTATTTGTTCAGTCACTAGGTTTATTGTCAACATAATCACATTAAAATGAATACTCAAAGGACAGATAGAGGATTCCACTATGACTGAGTGCAATAGTAATTATTCCAAGTCTGAGATTTTTTCAAATTTCACGGGTGCAAATCCCTTTTCTATATCTGAAACTCTTCTGGCAGAAATGCTTTCTACCTCAAGAACGAATGCCTCAACTACCATAAAAACCTCGCTTTGAGCCCTCAAGCATCCCAATTTAACGTTATCTTCCCGGCCTGCTCCCACATGCAAGTGGATCTTCGGTTTCCCGTCTTCAAGAAATATATTCCCAATTCCAAGAATCTCATGTACATCACCAAAGACAGACCAGATAGGTTCCGGAGGTAGAACACTCTCTTTCGAGCCTGTAACAAGTTTTCCCTCTTTTAATGCACCGAGCAGTGTGAAAAAAGCTGACTCAATATGTTCCAGTTCCGCAAATTTGATCAGTTCCCTAATCAGGTCGTCCTTATGGTCAATCCTGACTGTAAAGACCCTGCCTATTCTACCTTTTGCATACTCCATATTTTATCCTCATTTATAACCAATTTTCCATCCCATAAGCATAATAATCCTATCAGCTTTTGAAGCCATTTCCTCATTAAGCGGCTACAATAAATACTGGATTAGATTATTTGTTTAGTATCGTGAGCAATTCGTATATCTGATCATCTGTTTTTGTATCAAGATTGTCTCTAGGTTCATCCCCTAGCATAATTGCAAAATGACAGCTCAGTTACTTTGCAACTACAGCACTTTGGATATGCCTCCAAAAAGTTTACCATGTATGTAGTTCATTTGGTCTTCAAAACCCTCACTTCCTTCAAATTTTCCCGCAATTTCTTTTGCATTCTTCCTGTATTTCCTGCAACTAAGAGTTGCATTATTATATGTTTAGGGCTATTAAATTTGGAAGTAAATGATAATACTGGAAAGCGAAGCCCAACATTCTGTTCCACATTTCGGAAAGTTTTTTATTCGACATTTCAATTACATCGATATTATCTATCAACTAGGAATATAAACTCGGAATATCCAGTTGGCCTATAGGTGGATAAGAATGCTTTTGCCAGAATCCGGTCACTCAACAATTACCTTTGATCACTCTTTTTAATTATCGGATTCACACCGTCAAGCACGCTAAACTCTATCTAAATATATAAACAATTGCACAGTATTTAAGCCCGATAATTGAACTTTCCTCCACCATTTTTCTCATGTTTTTAAAACCATTGTATTAAAAATAGGAGGTCTCTTAAGTTAAGAGTTTTTGGCCAGGATATTTACACCGAAACTCTCTTATTTCAAGGCAGAATCTCTTATTTTCCGAATATTGAAAATCTGTGATTCATTTACTCCGATCCCTTCTGCTTACAATATAAGCTGCTGTGATAATTAAACAGCAACCTAAAAGAGTTGAGATATATACTGGATTTTTTAAAACGGCAATGTCAAAGAAGATTCCGGAGACTGGTTCTAAAAGAGCAAGAATGCTACCTGTTTGTGCATTTATTCCTGAAATTCCCCTGACGTAGATAACAGCAGCGAATGTAATAGTGAAACCGAACATCATCAGAATATTAAGGTTTTCAATGAAAAGATGGATAGGAGTGAAAAGTGCAGATGGAAGCATGATGAGGAGACTTATTACAGTAATCCAGAAAGTCTGAGTTATACCTGTGTAATCATGCCTCAAGTAACGGATCATGATTATAGTTGTACCAAATGATAGCCCTGCAAGCAAACCAAAAATGAGGCCTTTCTGGAAATTGGATCCTGTACCCACGCTCATCAGAACTTCCCCTGGACGGGCAAAAAATAGCACTCCTGTAACGGCAAGGAAAAACGGTAAAAGGCTTTTGCCACTATTTTTTTCCCCAAGAATCATAGGAGCAAGCAGACTAACATACACAGGAGCTGTATAAAGCAGAAGGACCGCAACGGACATCCCACTATATTTTATGGAAGAAAAGTAACATATGCCTGTAATTGTATTCAGGAGGCCTAGTAGAATTAGGTATCTTCTATTTTTCCTAAATCTAAGCTGGCCCAACCCTCTGCGGAACAATAAGTAAATAAAAATCATGCAGAGGCCAAAAAAAGATATTGAGAAAAGGACGGATTCAATAGACATGTCCTGAATATTATTTAGGAAAACACCTATTGAACCGTAGATTATACTGCTAATTACAACTTCTGAATAGGGTTTGTAAGAGCCTTCTTTTACAGACATACTCGAGTATTAAAGGACGGGGAATTTATATTTTTTGGACACGATATAGAATTATAAGTAACACACATTTTGAATCGAAGAGTGTGGAAAGGAGAGATTGTTACAAATATGAAAATTGAAAAAAATGTTCTACTACAAAACTGTGTATTTCATACTAATTAATACTTAGTTATTTTTTGCTATTGTAGAGCCAATAATAAGTTTCATCAATAATATAAGAGTTTATCTAGTTCAGTATCGATCTTCGCACGAGGCATGTCTTGAGTCAGCGTATTCCCCTACTATGGGAATATTCTCTCCGCATATGGGACATGTCTTTTCAGGTGTGATTTCGTATTTTTCAATCGCGAATAAACCGCGAGATATCAACATTTTCCCGCAATTCGGACAGAATGTATTATTTCGCCCACTCCCCGGAACGTTGCCCAAGTAGACATAATTCAATCCCTCCTCATTTGCTATTTGCCAAGCTTTCTGCATGGTTTGCACAGGTGTTGGAGAGAGATCTTGCATCTGATACTGGGGATGGAAACGTGTAAAGTGCAGTGGAGTTTCAGACCCCATATTTTTGTAAACCCACCGTGAAAGCTCCCTGAGCTCTTCTAACGAATCATTGATTCCAGGAATAATAAGAGTCGTAATTTCTATATGGATTCCCAGCTTTTTTGCAAAGGCAGAAGCCTCAAGTACAGGCCCTAGTTTCGCGCTGGCAACATCGTGATAAAACTTTTCATTGAATGCTTTGATATCAATATTAGCCGCATCTAGATAGGGAGCTATCTGAAGGAGAGCTTCAGGAGTCATATAGCCGTTTGTCACATAGACTGCTGTAAGTCCTACATTTTTTGCTAACTTTGAACACTCATAGGTGTATTCATGCCAGATTGTAGGCTCATTATAAGTCCAGGCAATTGACCTTGATTTTGTGGTAAGTGCCCTTTCTATCAGCTCTTCAGGAGGAATATCCACTGCGAAAGAATCCTCCAGGCAGGCCTGAGAAATTGACCAGTTTTGACAATGTTTGCAGCGGAAGTTACACCCTATTGACCCAACTGAATAGGCATAAGACCCTGGATAATAATGATACAGAGGCTTTTTTTCTATAGGATCAATTGCTTCGCTTGAGACAGTACCGTAAATAAGAGTGTACAAATTTCCTCCCCTGTTTTCCCTGACCTTGCAAAAACCTCTTTTTTCGGGTGAAATTTTACAACTATGAGCACATAGACTGCAGTGGACCCTATCGTCTTCAAGTTTTTCGTATAACATGGCTTCTTTTATCACATAAATCCCAATTATAGATTGTTTTCAAGGATAATAATAGTTGTTGTCACAATTTTTTGATACATTTTAATATCTTATGAGATCACCAAAATTTACCACCAACCTCACTGACAATCGACGACATCAATGCAAAACTCAGGAAATAGATTAAAATTTAGTTAGTTCGAGCATCTACCGTTTTTCATAACCGGTTGGCCAACAAAATTATTAATGAATTGTGTCTTAAAAACTAAAAAAATTGAGTATATAAAATGAATTAAAAAATCCCAATATTACCTATGAAAAATTAATGAGGTGAACGAGAAATGAGATTTATAAAATACTAATCATTACGGGAGTAGTTATTTTATTACAGAGACACCTATAAAAATGGCTACAAAAAGGGATATAAAACTAGCTACACAGACGTACAAATGGATAGAATAGATCGCAGAGCTTCAATATTATAGGTATAGATGGTGAACATTTCAACCCTATAGATTACAAAAGGGACAGAGATACCTTGATAAGCAGTAGTAGGAAGGCATTTTAATTTAGTATAGATAAATCAAAGTTTAATTCCTGGTCACCATTTGATAAGGAGTTTATCTTCCTAAAGGATGTATAATCAAGGTACAAAGTCAACTGATCATTTTATTCCCCGAATATTACCATTTATCCCAAAATATTTCCATTTTATCCCCATTAAAACGTAATCATTTGACATTTCGTTCCCAAAACACCCTAAAAATACAAGACCGAAAATAGAAAATATATTTTTGACATTCCAAACTCTTGAATATTACTTTGAAACATCATATATTATTTTTATATTTTGGGAGCATAATTACCTTTTCTATATAATTTTAATTCCATTGTCATTGTTTTTATTATTTTTAATAAGAATATAATAGAAAAATAGCGGGAATAATTGGGAACTATTGGGAATATAATTAGCGCAAGATACACTTGCAATAAGAGGTATACATGAACAAACGATCATAAAGCCTAGAATATCTCATTTTCTCGGTTTCTCAGCAGCTTTCAAAAGAGAAATGAATGTCTTTAGGTTAATAAGCTTTTGAACTACTGATTCTTATTAATTGACATAATTAGCCATATCGCAAAAAAATTAATGTTGATTTACCAATCAAAATTATTTATAAAAATTAAGTGATCAGGCTGATATTAGATGCCAAAAAGATGATCTTATAATCGATGGGCGAAGGGAAACCTACAGCTCGATTGCATATCTCATTTAAAATATGGAGAAGTATATCGATTGTAACTAAATTTAATTCATTATATACTTATGTATATATATTTTACGAACTTAAACTAATTAGTAAGAACATTCTGTGGTTTTGATCTCGTGGGTTTAAAATTACATTTCAGTGGAAGCAAATTAATGCGCTAGCGAAAAACATTCTTGGGCTCTATAGAAGTACTCTAAATTAAACTTTTACACTACATTATTATAACTCTTCTGTTATAATGTTCTTCTATTTTTTCCGCTAAAAACGAAGGAACATTCAATATTGAAGTTTAATAAGTAAATTAAATTTGTTGATACTAGCCTTGAAACTGTTCATTCTTCGAGACTGAAGCTTTATTCTTGCAAGTATTCCAAACACGTCTATACCCAGCATCCGCTTCTTGTTCTGATTTTATTGAAGGAGTATGTTGGTATAGACTATCGAGATTTTGTAGAACTTACTAACCTTATGAGCGATATAAAAGAAAAGATTGCTCTTGATAAGATTCCACATTTCACAACTCTTCAAAAATTTGCACCCAGGATTCCCCCCCCTGTTTAACCGTCTTCTTTCAAAGATTTTAAAGCTGTTTTACTCATATGGAGAAAATGTCTCTGTTGCAGCGATTGATGCAACAGGATTTTACGAGTTCATATACAAGTTATTATTCCAGAAGAACAGGGAAGCTTCGAAGAAGCTTCTTTAAAACTTCAATACCAGTAGACACAAGTAAAAAGGTAATATTGAGATGGAAAATTAGCCAAAAGGCAGATCATGAAATCAAACATGCAAATGCTCTGATAAGACAATCAAATAAGATGAGAAAGTCTGATTATTATGCAATGGATAAAGGATACGATTCAGAAAAAATACATGTTATAATTAGAGAAGAAATAAAAGCAGACTCAAATATACCTTTAAGAAAGATAAAAAGGAAGAAAATTTGGAGAAAATATAGACAACAATTGAACTGGGTATTTGACAACATTAAATATAATCAAAGGAATATAGCAAAAACCATATTCTCTGTAGTCAAAAGGAAATTAGGAGAAACACTTAGGCCAAATAAGTTCAGGAACCAAGTAAATAAAATCAAGATTAGACTAATAACATACAATATAAACAAAAAAATGCAAAACTTGTCTGTGCTGAATTAAGGATTTCCACCAAATAGTGACCCTAACTATAAAATATACTGCTTGCTTCATCTTAATTTTGTCGTCAAGCATGTAAATAACAATCACTTTCTGGTCAAAAGTCATCAATTACTTAGTTTTTTTATTAATTTAAATGATCAGGTTGGTCTTAGATGTCAAAAAGGTGATCTTATGAGATGCGGATGGAAATACCTACAGCTCAGTCACTTGTCTACTTTGATATATGGAGCTATATATAAATTATAATTATAATTAAATTTTATTAAATATATATTTTTAAGAATATATTATTCGAACTTAAAGCAACTAGCATTAATACTATATGGTCCCGATTTTATGAATTAGACCATAGGAAGCCCCTTGCCATACCAGTCCAAAATAAACTTAATCTCAGGCCCTACAGCAGAGTCATAATTCACACTAGGTGAGAACCCATAATATACTATGGAAAATGCTTTAGATCGCTTCACAATCATTCAATTCTTGCTCTATGTTTATCACAAACCACAGGCTCTTCAGGGTTTATCCTATTTCTTTACTATGTGACATATTTCGCTACCAATATACCAAATCATATCTAAAAGTCAAGGAGCTACTTGTATAAACTTAATTTATATAATTCTAAATTAGTAACAATATACAATAAATTTCTTGAAGGTACTTACCGTGCTATATCATTGGAAACATGGGGATTTAATTTGATCGAAAAAACGACTTAATCTGAGCTTACTAAAGAGACTTTCATTCAAAATCCTATTTTGATTCTACTACCCTACCAATAAAACGTCTGAGAATGGCCCATATTTGATTTGAAGTGCATAAACTACGCTTCTATGAAGAAGAAAACTAACTTAATATTAAATACAAGATTCACTAATATTAACTATTGAAAATGGAAAATTGTCTTCCATGAATTTCTTCTGAGACTTCATGAAATATTGTTTGGCCAGAGAAATTTCTAAAGCTATAAGAATCCAAGATTCTTTAAACCAGCAGAGAGAATATCCCTTGGATCAATTCCTGTAATCTGCATTATGACATAACCTCCAAGCAAAGCACCAGCTATGCTTCCTATATTCGCGAAGCTAGCGACAAGAAGGATCCTCATTATCCTATTTTTGAATATTTCACTTACAGATTCTACTGCTAACAGAGCTTTTATATCTGATGCCTTAGGATTTAGGTATTTTGCTTCTACCAGGCCAGCAAACCAACCTGCATGTGGAGTTGTTATCCATGCGACCAAAAAGGAAGTCAGAACTGAGTTCCGATGGCCTCCGGCAAGCAAAGTGCCCAAGGCGCTCAGGATGCCGGTAATGATGAACCAACATACAAAAGCTATCAAAAAAAGTTTAAGTGAGATGCCAGAAAGAAGCATTAATACAAAAAATGCAACTATAATGCCAACAAAAATAAAGCCAATTATTTTACTAATGCCAAAGCTTTTCTTCGGAATTTCCATGAGAATATCCAGGGGAGGAATATCTTTTGGATTTTTCAGATAATTCATCACCCCAACTTTGTGCCCTGCTCCTATTACCACAACGACAGTTTTGTTTCCGCCCTCAGCAGCTTTAATAATATTCCCTGCAAGATATGCATCTCTTTCATCAATTAGAACACTGGCTGCAGTAGGGGCAAAGCCTCTTAGCTCACTAACAAGTTCAGCTACAAAATCCGGTTCTGTAATATGATCTATATCGATATCGGTGCCTTTTCCAATCTCTATAAGGCCACCTAGAAGTGAACCGATCATTCTTATTTTTTCCAAGAACTTCATTTTTCCCCAAAAACGCTGAAGAGTCACTTGAATTTCTCGATCAATCAAAGCAACCTTAGCCGAGATAGACTTTGCTTCCTCCATCGCCAAAAGCATCTCAGCACCGGGTTTTACTTTCAGATCCTCTCCTATTTTTTTCTGCAATTGGGCAAGTAACCAGTGAATGAAATAGTAATAGATCTTCCCGCCAGAAAGAAGTTCCTTAATCAAAAGCTGATCTTCCTGCTCATTTCCCTCTAAAGAATCATAACGTCCTCTACATAGCTCAACAGCTACAACATCTGGTTTCAGATTCCTGATAACACTCTTAACATCGGCAATGCTCCTCTCTGAAACGTGGGCTGTACCTATAAGCACGATTTTTGAAACATGAGACTCACGTTGGTGTCCATCTAGAGATTTTGTACTTGAAGGAATTGAAATTTCCGAAACCGACTCAGGAAGATGTTCTGAAAGAATTTCAGAGCTATTATCAAGCCTTTCTGGTTTTACCGTGAGTACTGGAACAGAAACCGCAGTTTCTTCAGGCATTCCAATTGAATTATCAGAGAGTTTAGACTTCTCGACAGAAACAATGCTTTCTGTGGATTCGGATACAAATTCGTCCATAAAATATATTAACTCCTGAAATGAGATCTGAAAGTTGTAGTAAGACCCTTTTTCTGTGAATAAATAATTTCAATTTTGGCCATTATCAATCTTTCTGCTGCGATGAATTAAAGGTTATGATTAGAATATGTTACTTAAAAGAATGTATTTTTGAATTGTCAATACTTTTATATCATTTGTTCGAAGATATAATATTTTTGAACAAAATTATGCAACTATTCAATATGAGTAAAAAATTTCAATATCCTCTTTACTAAGATTTACTGAGCAAATTTAGGTTGACTAATTTTATTCAACTGTCAGCTATTGACCCTTTATTTTACAATCTCACGAGTTAGTGATCCAGAAGTATCATATTGCATCAAAATATATATCGCAAACCATTTTTGTGAAAGCTGATTAGTTACGAAATTTGAATTATGCAAAGCATGATTTGACTTATCTACATTACCTTCTAAAGTCTATAGTGAATTATATTTTTACTTTTATTTATTTTACATGGTCATAAATAAAAGAATACATTGTTAAGTCAAACCATATTTCTGTAGGAAAATACATTTCTTGAAAGAACCCTCATTATTTCACTAAAATTTATTCCACACCTTTACTCCATCCATTTACCTTATAAACTCTACTACTATATAACTTTTAAATGTCGTCTCAACCATTCCTCAATGAAAAGTACAAATACATCAAATCTGAGCTTTTTTCATCTATTGCATTAGGTCCTTGTTCGATAAACGTAAAATATTTTTTCTTGAAGTATAACCATATGTTTTTAAGTAGGAGAGATATCATAGCATAAAATATATGAAAATAACATTTTTAGATAAAGTTCTTGGTTTAAATATATTTCCTATCCTGTATGATGATTCAATAGCAATCTTCTTCTGTAAATCACTCTGGCCCCCTTTGGAAATCATTTGACTCTAAAAACTACAAAAACCAAGATTCAAATTTCTTTTCCATTTTTGTTCTCTAATGATACTTGGTATCAATAACAATATTCTAAAAAATTTGTTATGGGGGATTATTTTCATATAATATTCACTACGTATCCTACTCTCATAAAGGATTTTTTTTATCTGCCTTCCAATCTTACTTCTGAATTACGAATGATCATGAATGCACTGTCCTTTAGGGAGGGAATGAATCCTCAAATATTTCTTTTTTCGTTAGACTCTCCAAAAAATCTTTTCCTTTTAAGGTGAGTTTGTTTTTGGTACCTTGGTCCGAAGTTGTGTCATTCATCCCTTAAAAGGATATGAAAAGAGTTGTAATTAAACAACTTTACTCATGACTATAGGCTGATAATCTATCACATCGTTTTTATTCCTTTAAGCATAGATACATATATTTTTCCCAAAATATATGTATTTCTTCATCTTACTTCAGTTGAGAACAAAAATAATTTCAGTTCGAATAAATAAGAAAAGCTGCTATAAACCCACCTTCTGCAGATGTGAACAAGAATACAATATACTCTCTCAATATCACAGTAGCTTAAAAATTAATCTAACTAATAACAGTGGGGAAATGACAAATAAATTATATACCTGTGTACATCTATGGAATGTCGGTATAAACAATTAAAACTAAATAAAATACCGTTAAAAGAAAAAAGAAACCTACTCTTCTGCATTTATCAAGGTTCAGAAACTTCCTTTGGCTTCTCAGCGGATTTCTGGATTTCGTCAAGGAGTTGGTCATCGGTTTTATCCTTTATTTCAATTCCGAGCTTTTCAGCTGTTTCCTGTAATTTGGTCTTCTTTAAAGTTATGGGTTCACTTAAAGATTTTTCAAACTCCTTCAGATTTCTTTCGGATTCCGTTTGGGCTTTTTTGAATTCTCCCATGGAACTTCCCATAGATCTGGCCAGTTCAGGAAGTTTGTTTGCCCCAAAAAGAAGTATAATTACTCCAAAAATCACTATAAGTTCAGTTGATCCGATCATGGCTTGACCTCAAATATTTCGCTTTCTTAAATAATTTAAATGATTTAGACAATTTAGTTCTAATCTGAAAAGCGTTGATACCTTCAACGTACATTAACATTTTTCAGTTAAATGTATTTCATATTTTTGAAGTATCTATTTTGATTTATTATTCGGCAATATTTGATACCATATAATTTATTATATGTAACTTTTTACTTTTCCGTCGTAATAAATTTTCATTTTGGCTTTATCCCAGAATTCAAGTTGTTCTGAAATTTCCTTAATTTTAGATGAATTTATTCAATCTGCTTTCGATAAACGTCTGATTTTTCTAAGCTATTTACCCACTAGTTATAAGCGTGCACAAAATTAGGGGTTTATTGATAAATTCCTTTAATATCTTTTCCTTGTTTGATTTTTGGCGTGTCTATGAATCATTGATATATTATGAAAAACGAATACCAGCCACTCATTGGAGGAAACGAAGAGATTACTAGGCTCATTATTTTCTGTAACTGGTTAACAACACCTATTTTTTAATTTATTTCTTCATGTCATTTTTCAATTTTTATTTCATTTCCCTCTTTTTCATAGAGATTAGTTTCATATTTCTCTTTTCCACCCTCTTTATCATTAGGAGTTATTTTGTTTTCGGCTTTCTGAGTGTAGGCATCGAATTCCGTCAGTTGCATCTCACTAGCACGCTGTGCTTTTTTAAACTCCCCTATCGCACTCCCGAGAGATCGCGCAAGCTCTGGAAGCTTCTGTGGTCCGAATAGGAAGAGAGCAGCAATCAGGATTACGATCAATTCGGTATAGCCTATCATTATTTGTTACTATAGCGTTCAAATATAAAAGTTCTTGTAAAATAGTTGGCAGACAAACCTATCCGGAAATTTTATTAAAAAGCCTGCCTTTTTAATAAAATTCGATTTCTAAAATCGACAAATTTGTATTCAAAAGAACCTGATCAGAAATAGGCTGAACTCGAACAGAACTACCAGTAAAAACATTACAACGATCTGGGCAATGAAAGTTGGATCAGGAGACAGAAAAAGGGAAAACGCGATAATTGCGCTGTAGACTAATAGCCTCTGCTTTTTGAGGATCTGGTACTTTACTAGCCCCATTTTTACGGCAAAGATCACTAAAAGTGGAAGCTGGAATACTATCCCGAAACCTGATAAAATTGTTGTCACAGCTGATAGGGTACCTTGAACGGAAAGCTGCGCTGTAGCCATCTCTCCGGAGTAGAAAAGAATATATTTGAACATTGCAGGAAGGACCAAAAAATAACCTATTGCAGCTCCTAAGATAAAAAGTAGGAAGGATACAGGAATAACCTTTAGAAAAAAGCTCCTCTCATTAGAATAAAGTCCTTTACCTGCGAATCTGTATAGCTGAAAGAAGAATTGGGGGACTGAGATTGCCAGCGCAAAGACTAAAGATAGCTGAAGGCGAGCGAGCAGCCATTCAAGAGGCGAGTACGCTGTCATACTTACACTAAAGTTCATGAATTCCTTCCAGATTAGCACCAACCCTTTTGCTGAGAATGGATAAGCAACAATGACTCCAAGGAAGAGCCAAATTAAAACAATTGCCAACCGATCTCTAAGCTCAAATAAGTGAGCCATAAGGGGTTCTTCAGTATCCCCCAGGACACAAGAAGCAGACAACATTTCCAATGCACCCTCTGTAGAGGAAATTCCGTTGGCTTTGTATTGTGGATCCATTTTTTTCTCAGCTTTTTTATACCTGATGAAGTGAATATATTGATAATTAAATATAAAGTTGATTTATTAGTATGGGATCTTCTAAATATTCTCAATATTCAGAAAAAGTATATCTCTAACATTCATATGGCAGCTCATCTTGGAAATACATTCCTACTATATCACACTATCTGCCAGATAAATTACCTGAATATGTATGTCACTTGAAGCAATGTGAATACAATCTAGCCAAGAGATTAATATAACTTAGTTAGTATACCACTATTTATCGGATTATGCACCTGATTTAATTGTTTCCTACACCCTAGTTATACGGTTTTTCTAAATTAGTCAGCTATCATAAACCAGCTTATTAATATGTTTTTTAGAAACTTTTTAATATATTATATGACAGCTAAAATTTATCATCAATTTTACTAGCAACTGACCGCAATCAATCAAAAATCAGAAAATGATAAAGTTCCTTGCTTTGAGTTGCTAAGGATGTGCAATTGTAAACCCACCAAAAACTGGGAAACAAAATAAAAAAGTCTACGATTGACGAAAAATGTAACCACTCAGCCTACCAAAAAACAGTCATAAGAGATATATTTTGATGAAATATGATACTTCTGATTACTAACTAATGTATAAACAAAAAAGTATCAATAACTGAAAGTTAAATGAAATTAATCCATTTAAATTTGCTAACTGAAGAAGTTTAAAATAACTTACCATTGAATCTTAAAAATACAACAGCTAATGATTTTTGCCTCATCTGAATTGATAAGTAATTTCCATCAATTGAATTTCTTCTTAGGCTGTAAGTAACATCTAGGGAAAAAAATGAAAAAAACAAAAAAATTTACTAAAACAAATAAACTGAAAGGAAAAAAATAGATAAAAAGAAAATTGACAATAATATATATTTACAATATATAAAATTTCATGAAATATGACAACAAATTTTCCTTTTGCTTTTCCGGATAGGTACTCCACATGTCTGAAACCATTGAAAATCTGAGTGTAATCCTACTAGCCCTGCGGAAAAAACTGTTTGTAATTGCTACGGTTCTCTGCATAGGTGTTATAATCTCGTTACAGTTTACGGGTCCTATGATAAATAGAATAAAGCATGATCTCCTTCCTGAGGGAGCAAAGCTGGTTTATCTGTCTCCTTTAGAGGTAATGATGCTACAGCTAAAGATCTCTATGATCATAGGGCTACTCATTACCCTGCCCTTCATTGGATTTTACATTTATCGGGCCATTTCGAAGCGATATTCAGTTCGAATCCCAATATATAATAGAAAGAGTCAGTTTTTTTTAATGGGTGTAGCTGGCCTCTCCATGTTCATGCTAGGAGCTTCATATTCGTATTTTTTCATGCTGCCCATCTTTCTTAAGTTCCTCTACATTGATGCAGCGGCCTCAGGAGTAACTGCAACTTATTCTATTTTCAATTTCATCTCATTTATAGCAACAACCACAGCAATCTTCGGTTTAGTATTCGAGCTCCCAATAGTTCTCACCGTCCTTATCAGAAACGGATTAATAAAATATGATACTCTTGTAACCTACCGTAAGCATATTTATGTCATCATCCTGATTATTGCGATGCTTATTACCCCCGGAACAGATGTCTTCAGCCAGATGATGTTTGCAGTGCCCATGATAATTTTCTTTGAGATCAGCATGTTGATTGTTAAAATAGTTGGAGTAAAAAACAAGATCGCAAACTCTGATTCTTCCGTATCTACAGCCGGGATTTCAAGAAAAAATTAAGGTAATATTGAGAAGAGAAAAAATAAAATGAGTATAAAGAAAACAATAAATTTTCCTTCGTTTAATTACTTATGGAGTATTGAGGATCATGAATACCTGGTCCTTTATACAGAGTATGAAGTGAAATCTAGTCTTTTTTGATCAGTTTACTCCTCTAATCATCACTTCTTTGAAAAATAATTTTGTTCTGGACACCATTTTATTAGAAGTAGATGGAATCACCTCTAACAGCGATGTGATAGCACTAGAATTAAACAGTTTTAGCTATGACTATACTGTTAGATTATCAATTACATTAGTTGATCCTAAATATCGAGAAAATCTATTCGACAATAATCGAACAAAAAATTGTTAACTATAGTATTGAGGATTCCAGAGACCTCTTTTTTACTGGAATCTTGTCCATATCCTTCTTGCTAATTTTAGTATTTTATCCAATTTTTTCTTTTCTGGTTCATTATTCTTTAATTATAACTATAGCTCCTGCCATCCTTAAAATAGCAATTTTATGTTCAATATCATTAGTTGATAGAGATTGTGACGAAAAAGCAGAACAATTGAGTATAATATTAGTATTCCTGTAACTATATTAACCTGATATAAATCCATTGAATTTATCTATAAAAGTGTAAAAGAAATACATTTCAGGAAAATTCATCGGATCAGTTCAAAGACTCGGGATTGATCATGAATGGATATGAAAATTTAGCCAAATCAAAACCATTTGCTAATTATTAGATGAAAATATTTGATGAACAAATAAAAAATTCAATTAATTACTGAGTTGATTATATGATGATAGTTTACAGGACAATGATGTCAAAAAACACATTGGAGAATCAAGGATTGAACCAATAACTGCAAGGATTAGGCATCCTAAGAGAAATCAAAATATTGGAAAATGATTTTATACATACCCAAGATTAATGAGAGAGTTTTGAAAGCTCTCTCTTAATAGACTCATTAAATAATAAAAAAGAAAGCTCTACAAAGCTATGAAGATTGGAGAACTGGGATCTTCAGAAACTGCTTTATAGAACAGATTGCAGATAGAGCAGAATTTTGAATCAGAGTTATGTTTTTTGGGTTGCGAGAATATAGATAAATTAAAACTATTTTAGAGGCTAAATTATTTCCGTACAAAAAGCAACTATTCCTGATACAATTTATCCTTTAAAAACAACAAGCGAAATATATTATAGAGTTAAAATCATCGAAGAGAATATGTTGAAACAAAATATAAGGAGATAAAAATGTCAGAATCTTTCAGTAAACCCGTACTTGTAACCTGTGGGCTGCCTTATGCTAACGGTACTGCACATATCGGACATCTGCGGACATATGTACCCGCTGATATCTTTGCCCGTTCCCTGCGTAAAAAAGGAACCGAGGTCACCTTTGTTTGCGGTTCGGATACTCACGGTACCCCAATTGTCGTGAACGCCGAGGAACTAGGGATCACTCCTAAAGAGCTTGTGGAGATGTATCACAAACATTTTGACGAGACTTTTAAGCAGCTAGGAATTTACTTTGATGCTTTTGGGACAACGGATGATCCTGAAAATCACAATAGAACCCTTGATATCGTCAACAAGCTGATTGAAAAAGGCTATGTATACCCAAAAACTATTGAAATTGCCTACTGTCCTAAATGCAACCGTTTCCTCCCTGATCGCTATGTTGAAGGGACCTGCCCTCACTGCAGGGAAACTGCACGAGGAGACGAATGTGATCAAGGATGCGGAAAGCATCTTGAGCCAGGAGACCTTCAGAACCCGAGATGTACTATCTGCAGAGGGCCTGCGGAATATCGCCAGCAAGAACACTTTTTTTTCAAGCTTTCAGAGTTCAGCGATTACCTTATGGACTATCTCTCAAATGATCTTGAGGGAACCACCAATGCCAGGAACTATGCATTGGGCTGGGTAAAGCAAGGGCTTACAGACTGGTGCATTACAAGAAACTTAGAATGGGGTATAAAATTCCCAGGACATGAAGATCTCGTTGTCTATGTCTGGGTGGATGCCCCCGTAGGTTACATCGCCTTTACGGAAGAGTGGGCTGCAAAGGCAGGGGATTCCTGGGAAAAATACTGGAAAAACGACGGAGAAATTGTCCACTTCATAGGCGGAGACATCGCTTACCACCACTGCATCTTCTGGCCGGCCATGCTTAAAGGTGCAGGCTACTCGATACCGACTGCTGTTGTAGCTTCAGGTATGGTTAAAATCGAAGATAAAAAATTTTCCAAAACCAGAGGTTACGTGGTCTGGGTCGGAGAAGATTACCTTGACCAAGGTTTCCATCCAGATCTCCTTAGGTACTACCTAGCGAGCTATACATCCCATACTAAGGAACTGAATTTCTCATGGCATATGCTTCAGGAAAAAATAAACACTGAACTTGTGGCAGTGCTCGGAAACTTCCTTTATATGACAATTCTTTTTGCTTCAAAAAACTACGGAAAAGTCCCTGAGGGAGAGCTTAAAGCTGAAGTCAAGGAAGAAATAGAAAAGGCCATAAATGAAGTGAAAGCAGCAATTGCGGAGTATGAATTCAAAAAAGCCGTTGATGCTGCAATGGCTCTTGCATCTTTTGGAAATAGTTACTTCCAGGTTCAAGAGCCATGGAAACTGGTTAAAGAGGATAAAACAGCTTGCGGGAATGTACTTTACAACTGCCTTCACCTTTCAAAAGCCCTCAGTATTATCTTTGAACCCGTGATCCCACAAACTATGGAACTCGCCTGGGAAGAACTCGGACAGGAAGAAAACCTGCATACAACCCAGTACAGTGAAGCTCTAGTGCCTATAAAAGCAGGTACAAAACTCGCAAAACCTAAAATTCTCTTTACAAAGATCGAAGATGATCGGATAGGAAAGATGGAAGAAATCGCAAACCAAAGGATAAAAGCTGCCAATGCAAAGAAATCTATAGTAAAGGGAATTGAAAAAGAATCCTCCAAATCCGAGGGAATGTTATCTGCAGAAAAAGCCAATAAATTGGGGAAAAAAGCAGCTGAAGAAACCTAGAAAAAAACCTTCACATTATCGAACAAACGGACTCTGCAAAACTAGACGTTCGGGGGGGAGAATTTGCTTTTAGAACCCTTAAGGAATCCAGCAAACTCCTTTAAGTCGAAGTGAACTTGGAGAAAAAGATCTAACAGAAGGCTTTTAGTGGCATTAATCCCTAGAACACCTCTGAAGAGTTTGTATAGAAATATGCAATCGTATTGATCAACCTCAAACTTACTAAACTTTGCGGAGCTGAATCCAAAACCATGATGCTCGCAGCGATAATCGTGACGGAACTGGAGCTAGTTTAATACTCTTAAAAAAGTAACTGTTTAACCTGAGCAAAACAACATTTATAACCACTTTTATAAAAATTTACGGAGTAAATTTAGTTATTTGGCTTTATTTGACCGTAGGCTATTGAATACATATCAACTAAAGTTTGATATGCTGAATATTTACCAAAAAAAGTATATACAATAAATGAAGCTCATTCCATACTAACATCTGAAATATTTGATCTAAATGATGTGCTGATATACATTTTTGGTAAGAGTTATAGTGAAATTACATCAGGACTCTCTTCAAGGTTAGTGTAAACCGAATAAGAAAACTAATCAGCTCATAAACCACCTAACTTAGTAATATCAGAAGAAGGTAATTTGTGGTATCGGATTAAAAAATATAAGGCTCTTCGCTGTTTTGTTTAGGTTGGAGATAACTCCCCGGTTACTATAATTAACGAAATTTCAGATGGAGAGACATCTTTTTCTAAGATAACAAGTATGAAAAAAATTGATTTTTTTAGAATATTTGATTCATATAGAGACTATAGTTCCAAAACGAGAATGAGCTAAAACCTGTAAACTGAAAAATCAAATATTCCATTTTTTGAGCAAGCAGAACTCAAAGACGATATTAAATCTCACGCTTTCGATATGAGATACTTAGACATCAAACTAAGATGGTTGCAATCTGATTAATTATTTTTAGTATGTTAGCTCCATTTCTACAATGGATATATGGAACAAAGGAAATCTACAAATCTGGCTTTAAAAAAATAGTAATATGTATAATTATTGCACAGCACAAATAAACTAAATGAGATTGGACTATGAAACTTGATTATGAAAGCATAAAGGTGAAATTAAAAGTTATATATTGATTTTGATATTTTGAGAATTAATGTGACAACTCTAATTCTAAAATAGGCAATTTTAATGAGTTTTCTTCATGAGATAATCTTGCTTCATGACTTGGAATTGGCCCGAATTATACCATTTGCGGATAAATTCTATTCAGCAGAATCACAAAGTGATGATCAGAATCACAAAGTGATGATCAGAAGTAGCAAGGTGAAATCTGATATAGATAATTTATTCGCAGTAAGAAATAAAATAGATGCAAATCAAAATAGTTTTTTAGCCGAAAGAGGAAATCAATTGAAATGCAAATGAATTATTTCCGTGGCATAGCCTATCTGATCTGTATTTATAAGAGCTGACTATGTTAATTTATATAGGAATTTTAATATTATTCGACCTATTATCACTGAAAGAAGTATTTCCATTGCTATTTTTCCAAACTCGAATGTTATCGAAATTACTTTTCCTAAAATTAAATACACAAAGAAGCTGATTAGTATCCATATTATTGAATCTGTATATTGATTTGATTTCATAATTTTTAATTCACCTTATTAAATTTATTTATACTATTTCACGATGATGGTGTTCATTAACTTTAGTATTGTCTTTTGTTATATCTTCCATTTATATTTAACCTTCCAGATATTCTTATTCTAAGATAAGAACTAACCGATAAATATACGACTCAATTCCCGAGGATATCTTGTATTGGAGGGGGATTTTGATAAACCTCTAATTGTCACTAAAAATATATACACAATGTGTAAGTGTATGACAAAATTTAGGGGTTTATTGAAATCCTCTGCAATCAAAAGCAATATTTGATTTAGGAGTGCCTTTAATCCTGTCTTCATATTGTTTCTATTTATTTTAAAATTTGTTTTATTATATTCTAAGTGCATAATAATTTAGAAATACTATTACCAATTTCAGTTGAAATGGGTTCCAAAAAAAGTTAGAATCGGAAGTCGGATGTAGTGCTCTCCTCATTCAAAGTTTAAAAGTCAGAAAGAGAACATAACGATTTTAACTAAAAACTGGTGAATAAGATTGTATGAATATTCAGTTGCATCTCCCTCAATCTACTATGATTTTGATCATTTTTTTGGTTGCCTTCCTCTTTTTTACACTACTCCCTTATTAATTAACCACCACTAAATGATTGAAATTTTGATATTTGATTTTCCCAAGCAATTAAAGCATTTTTTTTAGTTCCTCAGAGTCGAGAGATCACGGCAGTGATCGTGAGAAAGGGACAAGAACAAACATATACAATATTTATTGATCTCCTGGGATAATATTAAACGATAACTTCTAGATGACTTAAGAGAAGAGATCCTCCTTACAAAATGTCAGAATAAGAGATTCAAAAAAAGTGAAAAATAACTGAACTTTTAGACATTACATTTTACTTTTTGCCACTTCTTTTGCTGCGTCCTTGAAGAGTACCCGAAGGTCCCATAGAAGCTTTTTGTTAGCTTTAAAGAGAGCATGTAAAAGGTCAAGAAGACTCATTCTCTCAAATTTCACATCTTTTAGGGAAAAAGCAAGGGAGTTCAGATCCATATCATTCAAATTGATAAAACAGTTCTTAACAATTAGGCTCAGGTCTATAGCATGCCCAGTGGTTGATCTCCAACGCTTCTCATATACTTCCTCAAGTTTTTCGTTAGATACATCTCCTGCGGATATGGCTGCAAAAGCAGCCTCTCCTGCGATCTTTCCCACATCCATAGCATTAAGGATCCCACCGCCAGTGACCGGATCTGACTGGCGCGCAGCGTCTCCTATAAGTATCAGCCCGTTAGTGGAAGTCTTCTCAATACTGCCTGAAACAGGTACTCCTCCAAAAACCATCTCGACTACTTTGGCATGCGGAAACTTTTTCTCCAGAAAACTATTGAGGTAATCTATTGGTCTCGGCTTGAATTTTCCCATCTTGCTCCCGAGGATCCCTATCCCGACATTCGCCTTTCCTTCACCTTTCGGAAAAATCCATATATATCCACCAGGTGCAAGCTCGTTTCCAATGTAAAACTCACAGTATTCCTGGTTTATATCCACACCAGCTACTAAGTATTGAACACAGGTTTCTATGTCAATAGGCTTAAGGGAAGTATCAATGCCTGCCCACCGTCCTACTTTTGATTCGATCCCGTCAGCACCTATGACTATTCGAGCATGTACATTATACTCTTTTCCAAGCTGCATAAGTCTAGCTCCTTTGACGAAATCGTCTTCAATTATTAAGCCAATAGCTCTAGTTTTTACCCAAACCTCTGCTCCGGCTTTTGAAGCTTTTTCCGCAAGAGTGCGATCGAAAATTTTTCTCTCAAGGACATACCCAACCTCTCCGCCAGCAATTTCGTCTGCCATTTCTATCTTTGTACCATCAGGCGCGTAAATACGAGCGCCTTTGAGGTCAGCGCAAATCCACTTTTTATCAATTTCCACATGTTTTTTGAGATATTCTTTGCTCACACCTTCGGCACAGCGCACAGGATCGCCTATTTCTTGGCGTTTCTCGATTAAAAGCACAGTTAGTCCTTTCTCAGCTGCGGTTTTTGCAGCAATTGAACCCGCAGGACCGGCTCCGATCACTAAAACATCATACATGGCCTTCATTTAGTTACCTCAATTGCTCCAACAGGGCAAATGCGATCGCATATTCCACATGTCATGCACGTATTTTCATCCACTTCGACCCAGGTCTCTACAAGTTCGAGTGATCCCTTAGGGCAGACTCCCACGCAGGCACCACAATATCCGCATTTATATCTGTTTATGTTGATGCTCACTAACTCACCTGAAAAATTTTTAAAGGCAAATAAGGCAATTATGAAATGATGATGAAATTTGGCAAATTATGGCAATTTTAAGGCGATAATAACAATTCTCTAACATATAGTTTTTGTTAATTACAGTATTTCCGAATCTGGTAAGTTCCAAAAACCATTTCTACAGATTAGAAAAATATCAAATAAATTATTTGAGGTGATTGAGTCGTTGATTATGGTACGAAAAATACTTCCAATTCTGGCATAAATACAACAAATTTACTGTATGTATCTTCGGAATTATGTAGTATTGTTGATATAATAACTTTACTTGATGAAATAGAATATTGATCATAATATTTTTTTAATGTTTTATTTTGGGCTGCAACACCTTCTAACAGTCCTCTTGAATATGTAAATAACGATCCGAGATCATGATATCAAAAATAAAAATTATCCCAGTTTATATTATTTTTGATTATATAAAATCTAGTTATGTTGAAACAAAATTTTTTGTTGAGGAAAGTGAACAATGACATTTTTAAGATTATTGACATTAAAACTGAGATTCAAAGCATCACCATTGACTTCCAAGATATTGAATATTATGAGAGTAGAAGCACTTCATGTATAAGAAAATTAAAATCGGAGAATAAAACACCTAAAACTGATTAATCTAAATCACAACTATAAATAAAAAATATCTGGAAAAAATAATGACATTTAATACTCTAGAAGATTTCAATAAACCTTCGATTTTCACGAGTCATTTAGATACAATCTACAATTATATGACGAAATTAATGGATGTATCGAAATTATCTATAAATTCTGTTGAACTTTAGAGAATTTTGATAAATTTCCGATTTTAACAAATTGTTCATATGATTCATAAACAACCAGTCAAAAATTGGAGTTTATCGAAATCTTCTAAATCATTTCTTGGGATTACAGCATATAAAATGAAATCAGTAATCATTAGAGACATTAATAAGCTAGTAACATATGGAATAAAGGAATTATACAATATTTCAGAAAGATTATTCCTGAAGTGGTTAATGAAATTTAATCGATAAAGGAATTTAGCACCTGAATTGGATTTATAGATATATAAATCAAAAATATAACAACAAAAAAATCACAACATAGTTTAGTCCGATGTTGGTAGGGGATACAGATATGCATAGAGAATTTTCATAAATTTCTTTTGATATTTGAAAAAGTTACACCAAATTCATATACTGCAAGTTATAGATGCAGTTAGCATGAAACTGGCTGTAATCGAAGGTGATGGAATTGGCAAAGAAGTGATTCCAGAAGCTGTTAAGGTTCTGGATGCTTTCGGGCTTGATATTGAGAAAATACCTTTAGAACTGGGTTATGCGAGGTGGGAGAAAGTAGGTGCTGCAATGTCAAATGAAAATCTTGAAATCATAAAGGGATGCGATGCAGTTCTTTTTGGAGCAGTTACCACCGTGCCAGAGCCAAATTACAAAAGTTTGCTCCTGACTATCCGGAAGGAACTGGACCTTTATGCCAATATAAGACCGATAAAACCCCTTCCTGGAGTAGTTAGCATTACCGGAAAAAGTGATTTCGATTTTATTATCGTAAGGGAAAACACTGAAGGACTGTACTCGGGAATTGAGGGAATCGGACCTGAGATATCCTGGACAAAAAGAATTGTCACACGAAGAGGCTCAGAGAGGATTGCAGAATATGCCTGCAAACTTGCAAAACAAAGAAAAAACAAACTGACTATTGTCCACAAATCCAATGTCCTGAAATCAGATAATCTTTTCCTTGATGTTTGCAGACGGATCGCCAGTGATCATGGCGTAGAGTATGGGGATATGTTGGTTGATTCAATGGCTTATAGCCTTATGATGCACCCAGAAAGATATGATGTTTTGGTTACAACAAACCTTTTCGGGGATATCTTGAGTGATATGTGTGCAGCTCTTGTCGGAAGCCTTGGCCTTGTTCCTAGCGCCAATATAGGAGAAAAATATGCTTTTTTCGAACCCGTACATGGTAGTGCACCAGATATTGCAGGAAAAGGTATTTCAAACCCGTTTGCTGCAATCCTTTGCGTAAAGATGTTGCTAGAATGGATGGGTGAACCGCGCTATCTGATTATTGACGAGGCGATAGCCAATGTGCTTCAAAAAAAGATTATTACTCCTGATCTGAAAGGTACGGCAAGAACGATAGATGTAGGGAATGCAGTTGCAGAATACGTAATTGAGAAAATATATAAGAAAACGGTGGAAGTGGTGACGGACTCATGAATTCTATCAAAAATATCATTTTTATAATAGCCTCAACCTCGCCGATCTTCAAGAGGAATATACGTGTCTCAGCCCCTATCTCCACATAGATATTATGAGCTCTAGAAAGAGTCCTGTTGTTTGAGACTAAACTATGTTAGACAGGATAAACATACTGATACCAAAAAATTAATCATTGATCGCCCAAATGGACTCTGTATCCTTGCAATGTATGCTCGATAATTAAATTCCCATACGACCCGTATTATGAGAATTTTTTCAGTTCCTAAACCATTTCTACAAAATTCACCTAAATTTGTCTGGAAAAGTTTAGAGAAAGATATTTGGAAATAATTTATTGAACCGATTACAGGACTATGAGAATTGATCAGAGGTAAATATACAAAGCTAGCTAAATCAAAATCATTTGCTCAGAATTGAATCAAAATACTTGATGAACAAATATAAAAATATAAGCAATTGCTAAGTTAACTATAATTAGCTATATTTTCTTATAGATACCGTTTTTTTGGCCATGTAAGATTCTGTTGATAAAAAATGATCCATCTGATAGTTCTAGCGTTAAACTCCACAACTGAAAGTGTATCCAAATTAACATGATTAAGTGAAATCATTTAAGCATAAAATATTCAGAAAATGATCTGAAAACTTTCAGTAGATAAACCCTCATGACATCGGCTTTCATGCAACCTAATCTCATCAGAACTTCGATAAACCCTTATTTCAATAAATTATTCGTAGGCTATCTTATAAACAATCGGCTAAATTGGGAAATTTTTCGAGGGCATATGATATTAGTCTTAACCAAACAGTGATTTCCTTCTTTAATCGTTTGGTATTCTCATAGAATAGAATGAACGCCATACAAAGAGCAACGCGATCAAAAGGAATACGCTGCCAATATAGGGAGCAACGCTTCTGAAGGATTCAGATATAGCTATTTCCATGGCTAACAAACCAAACAAAGTGGTAAACTTGATGATTGGATTTAAAGCTACCGAGGAAGTGTCTTTAAAAGGGTCACCTACAGTATCTCCTACAATTGTTGCCTCATGTAAAGGAGTGCCTTTTTCCTGCAAGTCAACTTCCACTACTTTTTTGGCATTATCCCAGCATCCACCAGCGTTGGCCATGAATACGGCCTGGAATAATCCAAATAAAGCGATGGAGATCAAGTAGGAAACGAAAAGCGACACTGATTGATTTCCGCTTACAGGAGCTGAGAGGAAAGAAAATGCTAATGTAAAGGAAAATACGGCGATAAATATGTTGAACATCCCTTGCTGAGCATACTGTGTGCAGATCTTCACTACTTCTTTTGAATTTTCCTTGGCGGCTTTCTGGCTGGCATTTTCATCCAGTCGGATATGCGTCTTGATATATTCAACCGCTCGGTGGGCTCCAGCGGTTACGGCTTGGATTGATGCCCCAGTAAACCAATAGATTACAGAACCACCTGCTAGAAATCCTAATATTGTATAAGGATTAAGCAAAGTTAGAATTTCTTCCGGTTGTACCCCCAAAACATTCTTAATAACCAGAATTAGAGAGAATATCATAGTTGTAGCGCCAACGACTGCTGTACCTATTAAAACTGGTTTGGCAGTGGCCTTAAAGGTATTTCCTGCTCCATCATTAGCTTCAAGATACTTTTTGGCTTTATCGAAATTCGGCTTGAAGCCATATTCTGTTTGAATCTGCATATCTATTTTTGGGATGGTTTCTATTAATGACAACTCAAAAATAGACTGGGCATTATCTGTCACTGGTCCATAGCTATCAACAGCTATTGTAACCGGGCCCATACCCAGCATTCCAAATGCTACAAGCCCAAATGCAAATATAGAGGGATAAATCATTATCCCACTCAAACCATAACCGCTAGCATAATAGGCACAGAACATCAATGCCATGAATACCATGCCAATCCAGAACGCACTGAAGTTTCCTGCAACTAGTCCAGACAGGATGTTAAGTGAAGCGCCGCCTTCTCGTGAAGTTTTGACAACTTCGGCTACATGCAAACAATTCTGGCTTGTAAATTTTTTGGTAAATTCGGGAATCAAAGCTGCCCCCAAGGTACCACAGCTTATGATTACTGAGAGCACTAGCCAGAGTTTATCCAGCTGGCCGGGCACTCCGGAACCTGATCCTAACATGTAATAACTTATGACAAAGGTTACAGCGATTGAAAGAATGGAGGTAATCCATACTAAGCTGGTCAGAGGCTGTTCAAAATCAAATTCTTCTTTACTGCCAAATCTTAATTGGCTTACGGCTTTATTTATATAGAACGAACCTATGGAAGTAAGTATCATAAGCACGCGCATTACAAATATCCAGGTAAGCAAGATCCCTGTCAGGGCAGGTTGCACAGCCAGGACGATGAAGGATATTAAAGCTACACCAGTTACCCCGTAAGTTTCGAATCCATCTGCGGTTGGTCCTATACTGTCACCTGCATTGTCTCCCGTGCAATCGGCAATGACACCTGGATTACGTGGGTCGTCTTCTTTTATTCCAAAGACTATTTTCATCAGGTCAGCGCTTATATCAGCAATTTTGGTGAATATGCCTCCAGCGATACGCAAGGCACTGGCTCCCAGGGACTCGCCGATTGCAAAGCCTATGAAACTTGCGCCGGCCAACTCCCTCGGAACAAACAGCAATATGATTAACATCATTATCAGCTCAACGCAGACCAGAAGCACCCCTATGCTCATTCCTGCATCAAGAGCAATGTTTAACATTTCCAAGGGCCTTGTTTCCAAGGCAGTAAATGCGACTCTGCTATTAGCCAAAGTATTCATGCGAATACCGTACCAAGCAACACTGTAGGAACCCAAGATTCCTATAACAGTCCAGGTCAGAATGAGCAAAACTCCACTAAGAGATGTTTTTTGCAGGAAACCAAAGTAAAAGGCTATACAGAAACCGATAAAGGTGAATAATATGCACAGTAATTTACCCTGCTGGATCAGATACGTCTTGCAGGTCTCGTAAATGATGTTAGCTACATCCAGCATACACTGATGGGCCTGAATTCTATTCACCTTTATAAATTGATAAAGACCGAATAGCATTCCTAATACACACACAACAATACCGTAGAGCAGCAAATTGTTTTGCTCCTGGCTCAAATTTGGAATCTTAAGATTTGCCTCACTGGCAGCAGCTATTGCCGGTGTTAGCGACAGAATGACTAAACTAAAAAAGCCTTTAAAAATCGCCTTAGCAACTCTATTTTCGGTTATAATCTCCATTTAGCCGATCACTTCTCTCATAATATCTTTAAAAAATAAATCGAGATTTTCAATCGTTTATGCCTCATTTTCGACGAAAACGTAAACAGTTATTTTTTATATAAACTTTTTGTACTCTTTTGCCTGATGGATGATTTTTTTTCCCCCGGTTATTAGTATGAGGAATCCTTTATCTCTATAAATATATGTTTTTCCATCTGAGGATTGTAACCAAAATATAAATAAATCGAAGGCAACAATCACTTTCTTTATATTAGTACTATATGTTTTTTCATCTAATTATTTTATATGAAGTATAAAATTTATATAAATAGAAACTTTCTGCTATTAAAGCGAGAATTCACTAAATTTTTAATAGAGATACTAATTCACTTTTTTAGCTATTGGGATATCATTGAAATTGTCAAATGAAACTTCTTTTGCATTCACATGACTAATCCTTTACTCAACACTTATTTTCACGGTACAAATTTATCTTAAATTATAACTCATTTTTCGTCGAAAATAATTCTGCAACCTTCAAAACTTTCATCAAAATTATCTCAGATTTGCTAATTTTCAACCATAAAGCCTATAAAAATATCTAGTGCAGATCTTTTGCTCCACTTTATCATTTTTACTATCTAATTATTTATACAATATTAAATATTTGGTATTTAATCCACATAATCTATCAAATTCAATATAAAAAAATTCGATCAAAATTTGAAAAATAGCTTTAAATGTAAAAAAATATCTGTAAAATGGAGTCATAAATGATGAATCAAAAATTTGTAGACCATAAAATTACTCTTCATTTTTTTTAAATATTAAGATCTCCTTTCGGTATAAAACCGACATTCTACAGGAGTACAATACATTACAAATTTTGTAACCTATGTGCCCGCTATCATTTAAAGTAATCATTCAGACAAAGCAAAATAATATCTTAGCCACCCTTTCTAAGACTCACTAAGCAAATTTAGGTAGACTTCGTTTTATAAAACTGTCTGCTATTAATCATGTGTTTTATTTTCAACCATCAGTAATCAAAAGTATCTAACACATAATATAGTTCTCATTCAACTGATATTGGATAAGCTGAATAGTTACTATTAAAGTCAGATTAATTTTTAAGCTACTGTCATATTTATAAAATAGGTGGCATTTTCGAGCACATCTGCAGAAAGTGAATTAAAATTTTTAACACTAATTTTTACTAATGAAAACTCTTACTAATTTTGCTCTTAAAAATAAATACAAACATTTCCAGTCAGTTGGAGACAAATTTGCTGAAAAGGATTATTTAATTGATTGATATATATCAGCATCACTTTTGAGTTAATCTATTTAGATAAAAAAGTTTTCTGAGGCATAACTGAAGCTGATGTCATTATTATGTTTAAACTTATTTATTTATAGCAATGCCATGGTCTTTCATACCTTAAACTTGAGAACCAATATATTAAGATTAAATTTTTTCAGGAAATTTCGTGGTTTTTCTTAGCACATACCAGGAAGTATCACAGTCTGATAATTCAGAAAAAAAATAATTGATGACTGCAAAGAAAACAAAATATAGGACATTTGCAAATCGAACTTTCCTGCTTTGGTTTGAAAACAAAAATGAAATAAGTCATAGCTCTACTTTTATTCATTTGGGTCAGGACATGCAAAAGCAGATAAACCTTGGGAAAATGAAGCAAAAACAAGGGAATTAGAAACTGAACCTGAATTAAAAAGGTAGTAAATAAAACTTTGGATATAAACTTCATAAAAGGATGTCAGGAGCTATAGTTATAATCAAAAAATAATGAACCAGAAAAGAAAAAATTGGATAAAATACAGAAATTAGCAAGAAAGAATTGGCTAGGCTCCCCATAAAAAAAATCATACGTAAATCTGAATCCTCAAGAGAAAAATTAGCTTTTAAAAAACATTACATGGCATCTACCCATCCTTGAGGAAGATATAATCACTTATCAATCAATATCCGCTGCTCTTTTATAACATATGGAGTGAATAACACCAACCTGACAACCATTTTTTTATTACCAAAGTTGCTTAATACTAACGAGAGGATCCAATCGAAATCTTCTTCAAGTTGTATTATGCTGGATTTGTAAAGTATAAGAGCATCATTTTTGCCTATAGTTTTATAGCTTTTGTTCGGACAAATTAGAGAGGATTTAAAAAACCCCAATTTTAAGGTGATTGTTTATAAATCCGATGTGAGCATTTTGTTGAAATTAAAAGTTAATTGAAATTATTTTGAACAGATCTAATGAAAATAGGAAAATTTGTGAGAAAAATGATTTCATGATTGATTATGAGAGCATCTCCAACAATAAGTTGCCATTTTTGTTCATCTGTCTCCTTTAACAAGGTGTATTGACTATTAGAAGCAATCAAAATATGCGCAGACAGCAGACAGAATTTTCTTTTTAAAAAAGATTAAATCCAGTTTCAGAAAAATATCTATCTGTTGAGAACTTTTTTGACTTCATACAATTGTATATAATCTGATTGTTTTAAATAGCTATCTAATTATAAAATGATACTTCATGGTAGATGCAAAAAAGAAATGAGACATATTTAATCCAAGTTGTACCCAATTTGAAAAGAGATCCATCTTTTATGATAAACCGAAGAGAAGATGATAAATAGTTCTCAGTTAACCTACCATAGGAAAAAGGTTTTTATTTATTGTGAGAAATTTAGTTATATGTTTCAAGCTAGATTTTAAAATCAGTTTTTGGACTTTATAATTCGATTTTTGATTTAATATATCTAGATATTTTTCCCCATTAAATTACAATTCCAAAAACGATATTCAAATTTCAAAAAAAGTAAGATTTAGATAATAATATCGGTGATAAGAATGGCAGAGTACATGAACATGAAGATAGGGAAAGCCGCAGGAGTGCTGTACCACAGATTAGAAGAAGGAGAATGTAGTTTGAACCAGATAAAAAACCACCTAAATATAAATGGTTTCGATTCCCAGATAGCTTTAATGGCCCTTGGATGGCTTGCCAGAGAAGACAAAATCAGCCTCAAAAGGGAATCTAATAGATGGTCGGTCTGTTTAAATAAATGATTCACCCAAGGTTCGTTTGTCATTAAGTGTTCAATGATTTCAGAATCAAGTTTCCAATGTAACAATCTTTGTGTTTGCATGCATAAGGAAGATCTTCTCTAACTAACATCACAAAGTATGGGACAAAAAACAGGAAAATAGCACTTATTCTTCTTGGAAATAAAATCAAATGAATATTAGAAAAAGAACTCCCGCAAATAATCAATTCAAAAATCCAGTTTAAAAATTATCTCCCAAAAAAGGACGTTTCGTCTTAATAGCATCAATTAAAAAAAAGCTGAAACAGGTTAGAGATTTTATTTCACTCCCTTAACCTGAAGTAACTGAAAATCAATTTCTTCCGGAATCGTGGCTAAGAACACAAAAGCATTATATCCGAGTTTCTGACCTTCTTTGATTGCGTTTGCATGAATTTCTTTCAATTCTCTAGAATCGCTTAAGATGCAGAAAGATTTTCCGTTTCCTGTGTTGACAAGAAAATTAAAAATATTTCCATGGGTATTCAGAAATACAACCATATTTTTGAGTTCTTCCCAGCTATTGCACATATGAAGGTTCCTAGAACCCATATTTTCGACATACCAGTCCCTGCTCATATAGGAATAGGATGCATATTGTTCGTTAAGTTCATCAAAAGCTTTGATAATCCTATTAAAATCTTTCTTTAGGTTTACCCATTTCCAGTTTTGTGTTGTAAAATAGCGCGCTGCAGCTATCTCAAAAATTGCTTCTTTGTCTTCATTTTCAAGTCTCATTCTTTCACGTCTCTCATTTTGTCTGCGTTTTTCTCAGAATACATCATCTTGAGCATAACTTCTGCCAAAGTACAGGGCAAGTTCGGCTTTTTCTAATTCTCTTCCCAGATACGCTGCATGATCCAAACAGGAAACCATTTTCAGCTCAAGCAGTGTATCCATAACTTCTTTGGCATTGTTTCCTACTACTGAGACTTCTTCATGCTCAGCTACGATTACTCCACCATTTCCACTTATGCTATCCTGTACTATCCAAATACGAATAGGACCTGCCGGGTCTAAATACCAGTTTTTAGAAGCTCTGGCTAGGATTGCATTTCCAGGAATAGGGAAGTCAGGACGACGGCGTTTTTCCTTAATGCAGAGCAGGTCAAGCCCAAGATCTTTAGGAGAACTCCCCCTTATACTGGAAAGCTGCATCATCTGAGAAGCTCTTTTGAGTTCCCGGATAGAACCCTGCGCCTTGTTACTGAATTCGGGAGTAAAAAGGATACTCACCCCTAATTCTGCTCCTATCCCACATAAGGTAGCATTAACTCCTATGGTATCAGCATCCAGAAGTTCCACAACATTGCCAACTCCGAAAAATACGGGTATTTGGGGATATATCCTATGAAACTCATAATAACGAACAATGGATTCAGTTATATTATGACCCACAGGGTCAAGGACAGGATCGGCTATAATTTTCTTAATTCCAAGCCTACTGGCAGCTTCTATATTTCTAATAAGGCTTTCAAGACTATTGCCCTCGTCAGGAATTATCACGGCTACAGCCCCTGTTCTTGCAACAAGAGGACCCGCAATTTCCATATTTATGCTATTCAAGCTCAGGACAATGTCTGCTCCTGCTTCAACTCCTTCAGTTATCAACTCAGAGTCAAGAGTATCGATGCTTATTGGAACGTTAGTAATGACTTTTACAAAGGATACGGTTTTTCGAACCTGCTCAGGCAGAGTATTAAGTGTGGTTCCTAAGTCGATAATATCTGCCCCACGGGCGATAAAGGCTTCGATTCTCATCTGAAGTATGTAGGTATCCAACTCCATAGCCCCTACAATCTCAGCCATAATTTTCATGCAAGCTCTTCCTCCAATTTTGATTCCCCTCAGCGTAAGGGGTGAAAGAGCTTTTTTTTCGGTTTGCCTTATGAGCTCTAAAGCCTTTTCCTTCCTAACATCGATAAGGAACTCACAGGCTGGAATTATTTTGGAAAACTCTATCTTTTCAACAAACTGCAAGACGAAACCAAGATCATAGGCTTGCTTTGGTCCAAGTCGTATTTTACACCCCAATTTTTCAGAAACTTCCGAAAAATCTCCCGTTGCAAGCCCTGGAATAAGGATAAGATCGTAATTTTTTGAGATTTGTGCTTCTTGAAATGCTTTAATAAGTATTTTAGGATTAATGAAGGCAGCAATGTCAAGATCCACCACTAGAACATCTGCTTTTTTTCCAACTAATTTCCTGACGATATTTTCAGCAAGCCTCCCTGTTGAAATCAAAATTTTCATACTTTCAGATAGAACCACTGATTAAAAAGAGTATCTGTTAGAAAAGATTCGCAAAAAATATCGAGTAGAAAGCCCGAATTTTCAGCGTTGATGATCCGGACTTTTGTCTTCGGCTTGATTAATTTATAAAGTCAATGATTGATTCATCATCCTTTTTTCTGAAAGTTCCTGAGATATCACCTTTTTGACCGGCATGCATCATTTTCCCGAATCTTCTCCCATGAATGGAATCAGTTTCGGATCTTGACTCCAGGATTCCGGATACTGCTTGAGGACCTAGTATCTGGGCAGACTGGACACCTGTCATAATTGCCATTACCCTCACTTTGCCTTCATAGCCTTCCCTTATCCTTGCACCCCAAATAACATTGGCATCTGGAGAAAGTTCATAAGTAAGCATGGAAGCAATTTCTTCAGCTTCCTTCAAGCTAAGGTCAGACCCACCAGTTACATGGATCAAGCTTCCAGTTGCGCCCTTGTAATCAACATCAAGAAGAGGGTGATTTAGAGCAGTGCGCACTACTTCCGCGCTCTTGTCCTGGCTTTTTGACTCGCCTACAAGCATTACTGCAACCCCACCACAGCTCATAATAGTTCTGATGTCTGCATAGTCAAGGTTTATTAGAGAAGGCACCGTTATTGTCTCTGTGATTCCTTTTACTGTTTCGGCAATTAGCTGATCCATTACAGAAAAAGCCTGCTCAATAGGAAGGTTGGGTACGTAATTAAGTAATCTGTTGTTGTCCAGTACAATTACAGTGTCAGCTGCCCGACGAAGATCTTCGAGGCCTTCTTCGGCTTTGAAGATGCGAGCCCTTTCTACTCTGAAGGGGCTAGATACCATTCCTACGACAATTGCTCCCTGTTCTTTTGCCACCTCTGCAACTACAGGAGCAACACCTGTTCCTGTACCTCCACCAAGACCTGCAGTGATGAAAACCAGATCTACATCCTTTAATACTTCTTCAAGGGTGCCTCTTGCAAGTTCAGCAGCTTTTTTTCCAGTCTCTGGATAACCACCTGCTCCTAACCCCCTAGTAAGTGTTTTTCCCACCAGGATCTTCTTATCAGCTCGGACATTATCAAGATGCTGCTTATCCGTATTGATACAAATCGTTTCAGCACCTTCAATTCCGATATTATAGAGTCGATTTACAGTATTATTCCCAGCACCCCCGCATCCGATAATCATGATTCTCGGTTGCCCAAATTCATCAAATTCATCATCTGAAGAGGAATTTTTTCGATATTCCTTCTCTTTTTCACTGAATTTCATTGCTTCCTGTACTATAGATTGCAATCAATCCCCTCAACTGAATTTGTGTCTAATCGATATGGTACTTTGACTTCCCACCCTTAAAATAGGAGGTACATACCTGTTATTGCTTTTAAGCAGAATTGAGAGATAACCTTTAAACTTAAAAAATTTTTTTTATCTAATATCTTTAATAAGTTGGTACTCTTCTGAACTTAAACATTTCGTATATATATAAACAGTGTTCTTAAAGTATATATCAAGTTTAAATATGTCACCCATAAATCTCATATATCGACTTTTTTCCTTTGTTTATCACTTAGATATCAAACAAGAAGGATGACAAGTGTAGTAACTTTTATATACAGTAATAACATATTTAATACAACCGTTGTATCTTATACTCATAAAGACCTTATTTTTTTATAAAGCTCTGCTAATTATTTGAGTCAGGGCAACATTTACATTTTGGTTTTTATTTACGCTTGATGCCATGAACAAATTAAAATATTAGTAATATGATCAATGTAATACACTTTCATAATGACTTTTGAGTTGAACTTTATGTAATTTAATGATACTGTTTATATTATTACTTTTAACTAGAATTCTCCTCTTAAAAACATTTTGGTATTATCCTGAAATTTCGAGACTCTTACTCAATTTAGAACAAAATACATTATATCTCCACCATATACACTCTTAACTTCCCTTTTCCCCAAATTATAATTATTCCACTAATTATTTTTAAACGTTCATCAACCGAAAACTACCTATTTTAACAATATTCCTTTTTTGAATTCCTTCCTTTTAATTCTTATTTCATCTTCGTTTATCTTACCATCTGTAACCAGATGCAATATAAGTGTGCCACTTTCCTTCCTAAATCAATAATTGTTTTTACATGTTCAATTGTGATTTACTTTGTTTTAAAAAGGATTAAATTTGCTACTTTTCTGTTTTGATGCCACGCGAGTAATCTGCATCAGAACAAGCCTTGCAACTTTTGATTCCCTCTTTTTGATACTCACATTGCAAGATCCATCTGCTAATTGGAATACTTCCGGAACAATTTCAAACCATTAGGCACACTTATATTCTAAAGAATAATTATAAAGATTGCCCATCTAATAAATTAAAGTTGATTCCGACATGACTCCAATTTTTTACTACGGGAACTCTGCCCAAATATTTCCACCTAATCTTTGCATTCTACCATTTTTTCCTGTCTTGTTCATTTTTCTTTGATTTCAAAGATAACTTCTGCTACTTAAAATACTCCTTTTGTTTCCGATGTCATTACTTATTGATCAATTCTAAAAAAACGATATTACTGAATTTAAGGAAAATATAGAGAATCCTACATCCATGATTTTAGTAACTGATGAGAAAGACCAAAAATCAATTCGTTCTTAATTTTGAAGCCAGAAATGTATTAAAAAATTAATTTTTTATGTGGACATTTTTCTCCTCGATTCGATGCTCTTACGCAATAACCTCAAAAACACTGATCGAAATGAAATGATGTCAATCAATTTCCAAATTGGAGGCTTTCTAGGAATTTATTGAATGTTTTGAATTGCTTAAAAACATTTCCTACCTTTAGAAGTATCTGATTAAGAAGTTTATATTCTTCACAGTACCTTTAACCAACTTTTTCCAGGAATATTTGACACTGTGAGCAAAGGAGAGGAAGTTACAAACTCAAAAACTTGTATATTATCTTTTTCTAAAAGCACTAGAGCTTCTAAAAGTCAGATGAAAAGATTATATAATCATTGGAAATGCCATTTCTGTTAGAAACTACAAAAAAGCTGGAATTTATTGCATAAGAGTTCCTACATACTAGAGCCTTTACAGCTTGGTAGAGTAAATCTTAGAGTAGCTGGCGACAAAAAATTGATAGAACACCTCCTAGATCTTTAATCTACTTTCAGGACATGAAAACAAGGAGAGATAGTTTCTTCAAAAAAAGATTTTGAAAGCCTTAGGGCTTCACAGTAACCGTACAGTCTCCAGGTTTGTGAGAGCCCTAGTTTCAATCTTGAGTTTCTTGTAAATCGAACTTGCAAGGTCAACACAAGCCTTTTCATCCCCATGTTCGGTAAATACTCTTTCAGGGCGAGGCTGCATCCTTTTGACGTAATCCATAAGTTGCGCTCTGTCTGAGTGACCAGAGAAACCGTCTACTACCTGAACTTCCATGTTCATTTTCAGAATCTCAGTACTCCCGTTCTTTCCTGTCATCGGGATCTCCTTCCATCCTTTCTGGATCCTGCGTCCGATTGTCCCATCGGCCTGATACCCTACAAACACAAGAGTGTTGTGTGGATCTTCGGCGAAGTTTCTGAAATAATCCATAACAGGTCCTCCATTCATCATGCCTGAGGTTGAAAGAATTACACAAGGATGTGGATTCTGGATTATCTTCTGGCGTGCCTCATGAGAGTCAACGGGCTTAAAACAATCGGATAGGAAGGGATTTTGACCTTTCTGGAAAATCAACTTCCTCAAATCATTGTTTAGGTACTCTGGATGTGTCGCATGGATTGCTGTGGCCTCCCAGATCATACCATCAAGGTAGACAGGCACTTCAGGAATCAACCCTTTCTTTATTGACTCCTCGAGTACTATCATTACCTCCTGGCTTCTACCTACAGAAAAAGCTGGAATGAGGGCAATTCCCCCTCGTTCCACGGTATTCTTGACCACTGTCTGCAAGTGCCTTTCTGCATCCTTAAGTGCAGGCTGGAATGCGTTCGAATTCCCATAAGTAGCTTCACTGATAACTGTTTCAACTCTAGGAAACCTATTAACAGCAGGATCGAAAAGCCTGGTTTTCTCATATTTGTAGTCACCCGTAATAACTACATTATGAAGCCCGTCTCCGATATGGAAATGGGAAATTGCGGAACCTAAGATGTGACCTGCATTATGAAAAGTCAATTTGATATCTGGAGCAATATCTGTTACTTCCTCATAGTCTAGAGGAATTGTATGCTTGAGGGTTTTTGCTACCATCCCAGACTCATAAGGAATCTTCTTCCCCTCTTTAGCAGCCACATCGATATAATCGAGCTGTAGCAATACCATCAGGTCCCTTGTAGGAGGTGTGCAATATATAGGCCCTTCATATCCATATTTGAAAAGCAGAGGAATGAGCCCCTGATGATCTAGATGAGCATGAGTAACTACTACGGCATCTATCTGATTTAAGGGAAAAACTTCAGGAACATAGAGATAAGGAGTCATGTTTTCGTCCGAGCCTATATTGACTCCGCAGTCAATCATAATTCTTGACTCAGGAGTAGAAAGTAGAAAACAACTCCTTCCAACTTCTTTGCACCCCCCAAGAGATGTGATCCTCACCCATTGATCTTTTGATGTACACTCTTTATGAATTTTTCTCCCCACAGATTTAAGAATTTCTTTTCTTTCCTTAAGATTGTTCCTCATGAACTCACGAATATTTTTAACCGTACGGGATTTGATGGGAGGGGTCCGAACGACTTTTGGAATCCATCCGATTTGTTTTGTGATATCCCTTAGGGTTGCTCCATGTTTTCCTATGACAAGGCCAGGCTTTTCAGCTTCAACGATAACTTCTCCGGAGTCGGGGTCAAAATAGTAGCTCGATATCCCTGATTCCTTAGGAACAACATCTTCAATTATAGAAATAGAGTCTTCAGGAGTTGCAAGCACTCTTGGATCTGGACGCATGGCAATACGCGTTCTGAGTTCTTTTGCTAGATTACGGATAATGTTCCCATCATCTGCGAATTTACGGGGCTCTTCAGTGTACAACACGAGTTGAGGCCCTTCAAATTCGACGTCTGTAATTGTAACTCCTTCGGGTAGATTTTTCTCAATTTTATGCTTGAGGTCTAATAGCACGTCTTCAATAGGCATTAAGAATCTTCCTTTTTGTCAAAAAAATGGAAAAGTACATATTGGAAAAATAATAGTTTGAAAAAGATGTTATTTTAATCTTAATAAAAAAACCAACAATTTAAATTATTTAGTTTAACGAAGTTCTTATGGATTTTACTTCTTCGGGATCCAGCCTTTTGAATGCCTCCTTCGTAATTACCACTACATCAATATTTTCTCCCGACGCAGAATCCCTTTTGGTTGCATTATGGATAGCCCGGATAGTGAGATTAAGGCCCTCCTTGACAGTTATATCTTCTCTATACTGATCTTCAAGTATTCCATATGCCATGGGAGATCCAGAACCAGTAGCTGATACCCTTGTTTCTTCGATGCTTCCGCCAAGAGGATCCAGTGAATAAATACCAGGACCATGTTTATCAACCCCACCTAACAGAAGTTGGACCATCATAGGGTAGTAACGGTTGGCATTTAAGAAATTCGCCATTAGAGTTGCAATCCCTTTGATTGTCATGGATTCATTCCTGCGCATCTTGTAGAGTTGTGATTCCACATCTACGAGCCGCACAAGTTGCTGGGCATCCCCGACAGAACCAGCAGTTGTCATTCCTACAAGATCATCGATCTGATAAACCTTCTTTGCGGTTTTACTTGCGATGAAATTCCCCATTGTGGCTCTCTGTTCGCTTGCGAGGACTATACCGTCTGTACAAACTACTCCTACGGTAGTTGTGCCCTTTAAATATCCATTATTATCCATAAACATACCCTCATAATAAATTAAAAAATGAGAAAATGTCGCTAAAAAATGTTTTAGTGAGGTGAGAATTTTCAGCTTAAATCACAAAATTTAGCAATCCACTATCCCATTATTAATATTGCTATATATAAGTTTTCCGCCTTTGTTTTACTAAATGCGTTTGCAGTTTAATTAAAAAGAAGATTTGGAACAACATTTGTTTCTTTTTTATTCAACTATCCATCTTTTCATATTATCCTAAAAGATACAGAATTTAGTTAGAAAGACTATCTACTTCTTCCGCGAGTTTTTTAACCCTCTTAATCACTTTCTTTGATACTTTGTTTCTACGCATTAGTGCCATTCTCTCCTCTATGGTAATTCTCTTAATTCCCTTAACAAGATTATCTGCATGAGCAACGATTTTTTCTTCAAGGCTGCGTGGAAAATAATCATCCTCCGGAAGCCCTAGATGCCTTGCCTCTTCTTTAGATATTCCCGCTCCTATATGCCTTTTTATTATTTCGGAAACTTCTGAATCTATTCCTCTGGCTTTAGCCAGCTCGAAACCTTCTACAGCGTGAGAAATTTTGTGAGTATAACATCTCCCAAAATCGTGCAGCAGAGCCCCTAAATAGACTAGTTCAGGGTTTATTTCGTGTCCTTTTGCCTTCACTTTATCTGCAATCTCATATGCAAGAGAGGCAACTTCTTCACAGTGCTCGATAACATTAGAAGCACACCCTGTTTCTTCGAGCAACTTTATAGCTTCTGCTCTAGTGATCAAGACAGATCTCCTATATCGAACTAAGGTCGTCTACGCGTTTCTTCAGGACTCCTGTAAAAAGAGAGTTGTCATAGTAAGCCAGGTCTTCTCCACACATAGGGCAGAGAAATTCAGTTTCTGTAGCTTCGTTAAAAAGAAGGCGAGCACAACCTTGGGGGCACATATAGAAAACATTGTTTTCCTCAAATTCGAAACGAACCTTCAAATTTCTAAGAAGTTTTTTCTTTTCCCTCATAAGCTGATGCTCTATGTCAGAAAAGTCCAGATGCCAGAGATATGTCAACCATCCGCTGTTTGAATCTCTCTCCCTACGGCAGATTGCGAATTTATTTTCGTAAAGTATAAAAAGTGTTCTTCTGACAGTGTTCAGCAAAACTTCACTCTTTGTCGCGATCTCTTCATCCGTAACATCGCCTTCGGGCATGTCTCCGATCATTTTGAGCCCCTCTTCCCCTACAAGGCTCGTGAGGTATCCGCTAATTACCTTGTCATTAAATTCGACCAACGTATTCACCTTAAATCCCTATATGAATTGCAAACATCTGTATTAAAGTTTATATTCCGCTTTCCAGAAACTTACATGATCCGGAAAAATTAAAACTTCAGAAAGATTGAATTTTATATTCTTCCAACAAGGCTCAGTTATTGCCTCTAGATTTCGTTTGATTTTCGATAAAAGTATTTATCCTTTTTGCCCCCCTTTCGAGAGACATGACTGCATCTTCCCTAGTAGAGGCGCATGAAAACAGGGAAGTGAGAGGCCATTGAGGCTTTACAACAGTTCCTTGGGGAGGGATGTCTGCGCATTTTTCCTTAATAATGATGTCCATGAGCTCTCTGTCTATAAAAAGTTCCCGATCTGAGTAAAAAACCCCTCTTGCAGCAAAACATTTCGCATTCGGTTTATCGGGAATGTCTCCCCTGAAACAGTCAACGTGAGCTCCAAAGAGATTAATATCCATCACCTTCTCGACAGTATCTAGACTTCCCTGGAATCTTGGGTTTATCTCAAGCACTACAGGCCCATTTTCCGTGAACAGAAAGTCCACTCCATTTGAACCCAGTAGCTCGAATCGGAGAACCAGATCTTCAGCAAGTGCTTCCATTTCTTCTGCTTGCTCAGTCCTAAAAGGAGTTATATTTCCACAATAGGCAAAGGGAAGCCTCGAAAGCCAAGATATACCTATTAACTGTTCATTCACAGCTACTGAAAGAGCTTCATGTTTTGTGGACAGCAAAGAGACACTTGAAGGAATACCTTCTAGAAAATCCTGAATAATGACTGTCTGATCAGTGAGTTCCGGATTCAAATCAAATAACTCATCAAGTATAGATAGAATCTCCTGTTTGCTCTTGGCAATTCTATTGAGGACCCCCCCTCCGCCAGATGCGGGTTTAATTATGACTGGACATTCGATTGTATCTAGTTCTTCAGGAGAATAGCAGTGAGGATGAGAGATACCAAGGGCCTCAAGCCTTTTGGAAAGGTACAGCTTATCTGAAGCTTTCTGCACGGCATCTGGAGAGCTGGTAAGAAAAGGGCAGGGAAAACTATTGTAATCGACCATTTCCATACCCGAACCCGGTACAATGGCATCAAACTTCAGCTCAAATGAATCCATTTTAACCTTTATCTTAGAAAAATCTAGTTGCTGCAATTTTTCTGCAGTTCTGAATTCAAGAAGGGCAGAACCATATGCGCATTTTTGCAAGTCATGATCACGGAATGCATCGATAGAATATACATTATAGCCTGCTCTCCTCGCAGAGCATACAATATTTCGGGTACTAAATCCGATTACAAGAATATTTTGCATTTATCCTCGACGCCTCATTTTAATTGTCAGAATCTATGAACGTATCATAGCAAAGATTCCGTAAGGAGTTTTCAGGACGGGGATTTCACTACCTGCATCAGCGCGGAATGATAAAGGTTTCTTTATAGCCACAGTCTCATAGCTATCAGGATCAAGTACTAGAATTGCGTTTTTTTCTATTGAAACCAGTATTGTCAAAACTGCATCTTCTATATTAGCTACTTTTTCTGCACCCTTCAGTTCCTCAGGGGTTGAAATGAATCTGGAGCCATCCTCAAGAGAAATTCCATTAACCTTTTTTCCTGAACTTTTGATATATATAATCTTTCCTGCAAACATGACCACATCTCCTGGGCTGAACTCAGGGAGACGAATTGCAAAAGTAATTCTATAAATATTTTTACCGTCTCTCATTCCTATAAGAGTAGGAGATTCGGCAAAGCTTCCACCCAATTTAGAGGCGATTAAGCGACAAATCCGCCGGCTAACCCTCATAGACCCTATATAAAGATCAAGTCCTTCTTTCTGTTTTCGGATTTCACTTATAAATGCAAGGCGATCCCCTTTTTTCTTCATACTCTCTATGACTTCCCTAGAGATGGCAGAACAACGCTTGTTTTCCTCATAAGTTGGGAATCTACCTGCTGCTCTGACCTGGATAATGGCTTCAAAGTATCCCCCTGACTCCCTGCTACACATATCACATGCCTTTCGCTGAATCCGTACTTCAGTTTCACCCACTGCATGGACGAGTTCTTCATTGATCACTGCATCAACCTCAACCCTTACTACGTATACATAAGGCGTAATCTCTTTGGGTTCGAGAGATACATCCACATCGTTTGCTTCAGTGTGAATTAGAAGTACATTTTCTACAACACTTCGCAGGACATCCTCTATTTTGCCAATATTTTCCCACCTGCTCTTATGAAAATATGCTCCGCAATTTGAGCATATACTTACATGTAGAATAAGTGGCAGTTCAATAAGTTTGAAGGTTTCAAAAAAACAGTCCCTGCAAACAAAATTAAAAAGTTTACTACATTCAATCCCGCATTTCGGGCATGTGACTGAATTCATCTGTAATCCTTATTAATAATCTTCTTGGAGTAGTAAATTTAAGAAATATTTAGGAAGCAAAGTTCCTGCGATTAATACTTGAGCAATTCACATGTTAAGCATACTTATGATATTTAAAAATAGCTGAATCTACGGAATTTATCTGCGAGTACCTAAACTCCTGGAATTGGATGGAATGCAAGATTAACAGATTAGTAGATGCCATTATGATTGATTTCGAGAAATATATAGTTAATAAAATTAAATAGATGGTTAGATTATACAAGCATTTATATAATAACCACACTACCCTACTTTCGATAGGGATCACAGTAAATTGCATAAATACATGATATATTATTACAAAAACAAGATATAAAAGATGAAACCAGATATCGAAAGAGAATAATTCAAAAGAGGGGAACTTTTGAGACACATATATTTTCTTTGATAAACTTATTTATTTTAAAGAGTATTGATTACTTATGCAGAAACAAATATCTACTACATCTATTACTGAGATTAGAGCCCAAAGATTCAAGATAATGAAGTTTTCTGAAAAACTACAAATTGACTAAAAGAAAAGAACAAAATCTCATTTAAAAAAGAAAAAAAAGTTCCGTGTCAAAAAGACACAGATGCTTTTTAGATTTAGAAGTACATCCTTATTTATTTGGGCGGCCAGTTCTTCTCCATCCAGCCGGGAATACGGCCAGAGTCCATTGGACCAACCTTGACTTTCGCATCAAGTACATCTTCGAGGTCACCCTGAATACGAGCTGCAAGACCTGGAATGATAAGAGTGTTATGATTCACATCTTTCTTGAGGTCGAAGCCAGCCTTATCAAACGCATCCTTTACCTTGGCAGCAGTCAACTGACCACCGGCAGCAGCAGCTTCTACACCAATACCATCGGTGTCAACTGCAAGCAACCAGCATACTATGCTATTTGCTGAGATATCGCTTTCTACAGTGTAATATGTAAGAGCGAAGTTAGTGGTAAAGAACACTGGAGAGTCTTTATCAGGTTCTCCGACCTTATACATACCCCCTTCCACGGAGACAGGTGTCCTCGGGTCGGTGTAGATGGTCTCTGTAAGATGCACCTCTGGTAGTACGGCAAATGGCTCCATGCTGTGGAGGATCATTAGGTCACCATACCTTATGGTGAAAACTGAAGCCATCACGGTTTCCCAGTAAGAGGCGCTAACAGGATCTGCAATTTTTGCCATCCAAGCTGTAAATGGAAGAGCCATGATCGGATATGCGATATCGGTGTCTCCCATAATACCTGCTCTTCGGATTTTCACGAAATTGGTGAAAGAGTCCTTTAGGCCTTTACCGCTTGGATAGGTTCCCGGATCAAGCACAATGTCCTTGATGCCTGCTTCTGCAAAGGTCTTTGCAAGGGTCTTAAGAGCATCTAGATCATTAAAGGCTGATACCACAACAGGAACCTTGTACTCAAGAACAAGTTCTCCAACTTCTTTCCAGTTATCTTTGTTTGCAGCGTAGAGCAGTGGGTTTTTGTCCTTTGCAACCTCAAGTCCCGCTTTCAGGACCGCAGGGTTGAAAGAACAGAAGATCATAGGCAAGCCTATTTCTGCTACCTTCTTGACAGCAGCAGCAAACTTTGTCGGGTCGTTGGAAGCGGCCCTAATTGCCACACCATCAATAAGAAGGTTACGTCCCACATAAAACTTTTTGAAGTCCGCGATTTTCTTCACTCTTTCGACAAGTTCAGCTCCCCCCATAGTGTCTACTACATCGAAGAACATCTTTGTCTTATTGAAGAAGGTGAGTTTGTGACGGTAAAGGACATCGTCTCCACCGATCTTAGCGGCTCTTTCACCTACTCCAAGGACAACCTCCCGAATTTCAGGAGCAAGGAGTCTCTCAAGTTCTGCAAGCTTCTTTGTATATTTTTTCTCTTTGGTTAGAGGGGGACAATCTGTTGGCTTGACGGATCTGTCGATCAGCTTGGAAGCGAATGCCATACATGTAGGCTCACCACACTCCGTACAGTTGGTTTGTGGGAGATACTTGTAAGCTTCTAATGGGCTATTTATTTTCATGTTTTACACCTCCGCTTCGATCCAGCTGGCAATGTTAACAGGCTCTGCCTCGACTGTACCGAACAGAGTCTGAGTTATCTGCTTCAAAACAGCTACTGATGTAGGATGCATCATCATGAAAAGATCATTCCCTGCAAGTGCGAGGGACAAACCTGTGACAATTTCCCAAATCGGACCTCTGTATTCTCTTGGACCCCAGTCAGAGTCCTGTCCCAATGGAGAACCAACCATCCATGATTCACGAGCACCCCACGCATTGGTGGTACCTGAGGACATTGGGAATGTCAGTTCATCATCACCCATTAAGGCTGCAAGACGGATACGTTCCATATTTGTGTAGGCGTAGTCGAGACCATAACCAAGGGCTGCAGTTGTCGGATCCATGATGATTCTGTCTCTGGGAACATTGCACTGCTTCATTAATTTCCTGTTAAGTTCCTTCTGAGCATTCATATCCAACTGAGTCCAAGAAAGTACATCGTGATCATATTTTAGTGCAGCCTCTGCAATCTTGGCGTAGTCGAGATTCAAGCTGGCAGATGCAAGAAGACAACGCTCGCCTTCAGAAACCTCTGCTGCTTTTGAAAGAACTTCTGGATCCTTCTGTGGATTTCCGGAACCTCCTATCGCAATTGGAACATCCACAGCCTGCAGAACTTCTTCGACTGTCTTGGCTGCATCCTTTGCAGATGTATCCTTTACGAGTGGATCGGTTGAAATCAGATGAATAGTGATCATATCAGCGTTGAACTTGTCAACGTTCTTCTTTGCCCATTCTCCTGGGCTATCCATGACTTCATCATAGTTTTCCTTGACAGCTTTTGCAAGCCCGATACGCATATCGAAAACATCGATTGTAACTTGATTCCTGTTGGGCATTGGAGCATCAAAGTAGAATGGGAGAGCTTTTTCACCACCTACCATTACTTGCTTTCCACGGGTTCCACCGTCTGCAGATGTATTACCTATTGGGACTTCTTGGATCTGAGTTGTCCATTCTGCGATTTTTGCGACATCGAATTTAGCAGAAATAAGGTCTTTAAGTTTCGGAGCTACTAGTGCTGGGGATATCCCAGGAGCGCCAGTTCCTACTGCTGCAGGGGCACCCATGCCTACAGGAACGCCGAACATACCCGCAATTCTTGCAAAGTGCTGTGCAAGCATTGCACTTTCCTGTCCGAGGATAGCAGCAAGCATCGGGTCAAAACCGCCTCCGCCTAGTAATCCACTGAGATCAATCTCAATGTCCCCTTCTATCTTTACACCTTCAAGGGATAATATTTCCATACCCTTAAACATGTCTGTAACTTCTGATAATTTAACTTTCTTTGCCATGTAAACCTCACCTTTTCCGTAGTTTTCCGTTCTGATGAGTGACTGAATAAATAAAGAGATTTTACTCTAGATTCTTCCCATTATGGAAAGAAGGATTGAGACATAAGTAACCCTGCTCGTTCCTTTAAATGATTTGAAATGTTCAAGCTTGAAACGCTTTCCGGCACGGCTTCGACAATATACAGTGTTGGGAATTGAACTAGGGTTAGAATCCCAGTTTTTGTACTATTTTTTCTACTTCTATTGCAGCAGCCGCATCATCTGGAATTTCAAATAGGGGTACGCCTTTTATATCCATTTCCTCGATTTTATGATCGAGGGGAATCATACCTATCAGATTGAGTTTAAGGTCACCAGCCAATTTAACAAGTTCTTCCCGATTAGATTGTGTAACTTTGTTTGCAATAACGTGAATTCGACCAATATTTGAACCCAGCTCATCTACAAGTTCATGAATTCTTTCAGCAGTCCGAAATCCCCTCCGAGAGGCATCAGTTACAACAATAAGGTCATCGATGTCTCGAATAATTTTCCGGCTAAAATGCTCAAGCCCGGCTTCAGCATCAATAATAACTACTTCATAATTCATGACCAGCTTATCCATGATACCTCTTAAGAGGTTATTCACGTAACAGTAACAACCTGAACCTTCGGGCCTGCCCATAACAAGAAGATCGTAGCCAGGCATTTCCTCGATAATCTCATAGACTTTGCTCTTAAGTATGGATTCCTTATTCATATCAGGATTATCAGGCCTCGGTTTTGTAATTTCAGCCTGGAGAGCTTCTTTTGCATCCCCCACTGTTTTTACTGTCTCGCAGCCAAGAGTCTCTGGTAGGTTAGTGTCGGCATCTGCATCAACTGCCAGTATAGACTTTCCTTTTTTGGAAAGGGAGCGGATCATAAGAGCTGATACCGCTGTCTTGCCAGTCCCACCTTTTCCTGTTATTGCAATTGTTTTAGTCACACAATACCTCATCTGATTGTTTTCCGGTGTTAGGCGATAACCCGTTCGTCACTCAATTATTTCAATTACTTCTTCTCGCTGATGACCATTTTTTCAATGGATATCTTTGCCTTCTTGAAAGTGATCTTTATTCCACCAGTTTTACCAGCAGACATCATTGGCATTGCCATTGGCATCGAAGCCATTGCAGGCATCTGGTAGCCAGCAGACGGCATCATCCCTGAAGCTGTTGTAACAGCTACTTCCTCTTCTTCCTCTTCCTCTTCTTCTTCCTCTTCAGCAGCGGCCCAGGTAGCAACTATCGGGTGATTCTTCGCCTGGAGGAAGACTTTCAGAGACTGAATGTCCTCTGCATCTTTCTCGGTTGCGATCTTATCTATGATCTCTGCAGGGATGGTTTCTGTTATCTTTTCCTTGAGCATAGAAGGAAGCCAGACAACTCTGTTCCAGCCGCCATCAGCCTGGATAAACTTCGGTGAGTAGAAATAGTTGACACCTATACCAAGGAAACCTACAATCTGCTTTCCACCGCCTGTCTGACCAGCCATGGTGGAGAAACCAATGCCATTAGGAGCCATTCCTTGATACTCTCTGTTAACCCAGCCAATTCCATCAACTTCAGGAATGAAAAATCCGACTACTTCGAAGCAGCCACAAGATGTGTGCGGTGATTGGAAAAAGGAGTGAAGTTTAATCTTGTCAAATTCATTACTTGAAAGTTTCTTAGCGATTTCATTTACACCAGTGTATTCACCAGTATTAGCGTCGAGAAGGTCGCCCTTGGCTATTTCAAATTGCGGGCCTTCTGGATCAACCTTTGCTGCTGCACGGCCATCGAACCAGTTGATTGCGCCACATAGAGAAACCCTGTCTGGAGACACAACACAAACGTTTGTCGGGGCAAAGGACTGGCAGAGAGTGCATCCATAGAAAACTTCCACATCTTCATCGTGGAGGTCTTTTGTCCTAGCATCTCTTGCCTTGAAAATTTCCTTTGCAGTTTCCATCTGCTTCTTAACATCTTCTTCGTTGGTGTAGAAAGTAACCTGCATTTTCTCGATAAAGGGCAGTTCTGTCTTGAAGAGCATCATAACAGCTCTACCGAAAGGTTCAAAAGAGTCCATCTTTTTAGCAGTGTCTTTGGAAACTCTCATCCAGACGTCATACCTCTGGTTCAAATGCATTATGCCCTGGCAGTAGTTAATGAAATCGTGGACACGCCTTTCGACAACAGATTCAAGATCAGTTTCTACAAGTTCTCCGCCGATGTTGAAGATCATTGCCCAAGGATAAGTCTTGCCCTCTTCCATATCTTTAAGGTCGGGACCGATAATCTGAACCTTACCATCTTCAATCTCATCCATGGGTTTTGCTCGAACAAGTTCGAGCCCGAGGGATTTTGGGCCGCCTAATTCAACGAACATCCCTTCCTTTCTTATTCGTTCTCCTTCAAACATTGGAGAAATCTCAAAGGGGAATTCTTCCATTGTGTTTTCGCCTCCTTAATCAAATTTATAAAAGGTTTATTATTTCATCCAATGCAGCAATGTGATCTTCCCTGCTAAGATTTCCGAAAGACATTGTTGCGTTCTGGATGTAATGTTTGTCTATTGAAATCGCTTTTACATCACTGAAATTTTTAGTTGCAGATAACACCTGGTTGATATAATATTTCTTGTGGCCCAGTAGAATGATTGTGTCATAGCTACCACTGCCTTCAAGTCCAGGCCAGTTAGGGTCTGTTAGATAGAAGCCAAGCTGATGCAAATTAATGTATTTAGCTTTGACATCTTTCTTGACAAAACCAGGCATTGAAGTACCCGTTGCTGCAATTGGGATGTTTTTTGCCTTTGCAATCTTCACTGCACGATCCAAAATATGAGGATCGAGAACTCCAGTTCCGACTACTAAAAGTGGCTTCTTAGCCTTTGAAATCAGTTTGGCAGCAACTTCTGTAGTGATAGCTTTTGAAGTCTTTACACCGTAGGTGGTAAACAGTTTAGTGTTTTTGGTAGTATCAACCATCTTCAGGCCTCCTTACAAAGTCTCTGAAGATTAGTCGGCTGTGCAGAGACATCGAACTTAATCTTCGGGCCGGAAATGATCTTCTTCTTCTTCCAGTCGATTTCCCATCCATGCTCGGATTCAAGCTTCTTCAGGAGCATTTCACGCTTGGCGAGTGGGAGATCAGCTTCATTCCTGACAAACTTCCACCAATCTTCGGGTATGATACCAAGGTACTTCTCGCTGAGTTCTATCCAATGAGTCAACTTAATAGATCTGCCCATATTATTGTCAGACACACGGATACAGTTCTTTGCAATCATTACACAGGCTTCCTGCCAGGTTTCCGCAGTGGTAAGGAGGAATTCTGGTGATGGCGGAACTGCCAATTCTGAACCGTTTCTGCTGTCGTAAACTTTCCACTTGCTGTCATCATAGGTCTTTGCGATCAAGGCCCTCCTATACTTCCCACTGTGAGGACCAAGTACTGCAGGGATACCATACATGTTGCATCCAGTGCCAATGGCAGCTGCCTTCTGGGAGTATGCACCCCATGCAAGTCCTACGGCACCGACACGGTTTAGTGTATAGTCTGCGATCTCGGCAAGGTTGCCTGAAAGATTTCTTCCTGCAAAGATTGCAGCGACCTTGTGGGCTGTACCTGAAATGTGAGCATTTGAGACGCATGATCCAGTATTGAGGATGTTACCTTTTTCGAATCTACCTGGAAATCTCTCGTAAAGAGTCTTGCCATCTGCATCTTTGAACATACCAATGTCCATTGCAGAACATCCAGAAACCGCAATCAAGTAATTTCTATTAAGAAATTCCTCTGCAATGTTATACACATCTTTGGTGCCTGCAGGATAATTGGAACATCCAATAATTGCAATGACACCAGGTGTAGTACCCATAACCAGATTCAGACCTTCGGCTCTGATTTCGGCGTCACTTACCTGACCTCTTCCGGCTCTTACAAGACCCTTCTCCTCAGAGATTGCTTTCATTGCAGCCTTCTCGATCATGCTAAGGATCGGTAACTCCTTGTTACAGACCTGCTCACATCTACGGCAACCTATACAGGCGTCATGTATCATTTCGAGAGCAGAATAGTCTCCTCCTTTAGCTAATGTAATTGCTTCAGGGATTAATTGCTCTTCTGGGCATGCAAGTGTACATTCTCCACATTCTACACACTTGGAAACGAGCTCTTTCATTTCTTCGTCCGTGGGGATGGCTGTTAGCCCTTCTGCATCGCGGATAGGGGCCATTGCAAGAGCAACTTTAGGCACGAGCTCTCCGAGTTTGTCGTAGTCCAGCATCACACAGCCTGGTATCTTGCCAGTCTTCAGGTCTTCGACAATTGCATCGACATCATCATTGGTCCTGTCTGGCAGACCGTACATAATCTTTTCATTGGATGCGATGATAGGGATTTTAAGTTTCTGGCCTTCTTCAACAAGGTCAGCTCTTACACACTGTTCATCAAGAACGATTACGTCAGGAATTCCAGAGCGTACTATTTTCAACTCCTTCGAAATTGTACCGACGATCTTTGCATAGGGGGCTTTCCGATCTTCCCTCTTATACCTTGTCATATCGAATGCGGTACAACAAAGACCTCCAATTTCCATCTTATCAGTCAGGTTATGATCTTCCATGTAGTCCATGATATAGGTGACACCGACAACGTTGTGTCCGATGGCAATTATAACTGGTTTCGTTTGATCTAGGGTCCCCATACCGATTTCCACAAGAGGGACATCAGGATCAGACTTCGGGAATCCAAGTGCAGTAACCTGAGCGATATCGGAAACTTCCATGCCAACATGATCAAGAATTCCGGCAAGCATTGACTTGTTATCGTAGTCAATAGCTGCTCCTTCCTGCCCTGCATGTATGGTTGCAAGCAGCTGGCCTACCTCTTCTTCAACATATTCCATAATGGGTTTAAGGTCGCCGAGGGTTTTCGGTTGTTGACCTGTGACAAGCTGAATATTGGGAGCAATTACATTTGATGCACCCATGTTAATCGGCATGTCTTCTCCAAAGATATCAATGATGTGATCGAGTATGTGGCGACCATGGGCACTGTGGCATGCGCAACCTGTGAGGCAGCGTAGGAGGAACTCTCTTGCAGTTTGACCCTTCATGTCAATACCACAAGCACCTCTCTTGTTTCCTTCCAGGTTACAAGGTCCAAAGGTGCAATAACAACACTGGTCACACATTGGAGTGTAGACAGGCTCATAGCGGTCGAACAGAGTAAAACTCCAATCCCTTAATGTTGCAATTGACGGGAATGGAGTCGGACCCATGGGACCTGTTGTCTCAACAGCCGTCTCAGCAGCCGCTTTTGCTGCTCCTACAATATTATTGATAGTGATCTGAACAGACTCCAGATCTTCTATAGAAAAACTCCCGGTAGTTAGCTTGCTCATATGAGCTTTTCCTCCTAAATTTGTTTTAAGTGAATTCCACCAAGATGATTACAGTTCTAGATATGTCCATACTTATAAAATAGTCCAATTTGTTCAACTGAATTTTATGAGGCAGTGACGATTTTACACATTATTATATAATACTCTACGCCATACCAACGTTTTTCAAATATGAACCTTTTTAAGGGTTTATCCCCTCTTAAAAGTTTTTTAAGGGATTATTCCCTCTCAAAAGTTTTTTAAGGGTTTTATTCTCTTCAAAATCATTTTTACTCCCTTAACTCAAATAACTGTTTTACCAACGATTTGGACCTTAAGCTTGAACAGAGGTCGCTATCGCTGGATAATGAACAATAAACAAAGTCTAAACGTATCAAATATATATAACATTTTCTAATTTGTAACGTCCTATTTCGATAAGGGTAAAATGAAATATCCAAAAAAATATATGAATCCTCCTCCCTGTTGCTATGCAACTGGTAAGAATTTACCTGGTTTTTTCTTTTTTCGTTGAAAAATCAGTATTGTGCTAATTCCATGTGTTCTAAAGTGTCAAATAAACATGAAATTTTGATCTTTAGTAGAATAATTCTTTAATTTTGATTGCTACATTGATATCCACAGTCATGTTTTGCCTTGTGATCTGGCAAAACATCCAAACTAGTTAAAAATACAATTGAATTTGTGACACCTACAGATGATATAACCATATAACTTTAAAGGATTCCGACTCATTTCTAATTTTTTTCATTGAGTGAATCCTGTCCAAATCTTTCAATCTAAATTCGTATTTAATCTAACTTTTACTTTCACATTCATTATTCTTTGATTTTAAAACGAGCTTCAGATTTCCTTAAACTATTCATTTCATTTCATCTTATTATCTATTATCAACTGATAAAGATTACAACAAAAAGCTTTATATAACATCTTCAAATTCACTCTTTTTTAACAGTAGTGACAAGAAATTTCCTTTATTTAAATTTCTATTTAGTTACTGCATAAACCGTTTCAATTTAGCTTTTTTGAGATTATATATTGTTTCATAATTTATCACCCATTTCCACATAACGTTCTTTTACTGCTCATTTCATTGCTGCATCATGAACTTCTTATTTTGATCAAAAGTACCTCAGTCTCTGTAAATAACTTCATTTTTTTTGGTAAATTTACATACGAATCATGAAGTTATACACGATTATTTTGAATCTTCTAATCGGTTCATAATCCTTGCCATTGATGCCATGAAGTTTATATCCAAAGTGTGACTTCAGAATATTATTCATATAGATTCATTCATTATATACATTTTTAGCATCTTTTGAAAGTTCTCTTCATTCTGTATCCTGCAGAAACTTATGCAGTTTTTAAAGGTAATTGATGATGATTTTATTCATTCTGGGAAATACACCTCTCTGAATTTCTTTTTTATGAAGATGTTTCAGTAGCTGTTTATCTATCAGGAAAATGCTTTCTGTTTTATGCCAAGGATATGGGATCAAAACTAGAACTTGGACATTGAGGACCAATTGGATTTTAAATATAAAAAAAATATTTATCCACGTTATTTGTCGGTCGGGAGGAAAAAATCATATAGGATTCTAGATCTTCAGCACTTAAACAGCCCGATCAGTGTTGATGATATAATCAAAGTTGATTATTTTATCCCATTTCTGCTGTATGAATATGGACTGAAAACATAATCCAATAATCCAATAATTCTTCCTTTGTCCAAATTTTCAAGGACCTTTCTGGCAATTTCGTTTGCTTCTTCAGGATTAATCTCCGTCTTCGGCATTGCAAGCCCTCCGAGCAAGACGATCATATTAGCATGTGCATCTGTGAACTCGCCAAGCTGCATACTCAAGAGTCATATGAATTGATCTAGCTTGCTCAAAACTTAGACTGGGGATGAAAACAAGTTTTCTGGCCCGAACTACAAAACTTAGAAGTTCAGCAAAGGGGGGGTACAGAAACCTGGAGTTTCCACAAAAGTTATCTTTTCTGCTCCTTCTACAAGACTCCTGAAATTGATCAGGATACCTCCTACTCCTTGTCCGACATTTAATATTGACATAAAAATGTTTTCCATACTGATCTTTCATTAAACTCTGTTTTGAGTATTATCTGGAGCATTATATATCTTTATCAAAACATTAAGACCATTACTCAAACAAGTTGAGTTGGTTAACTCTTCCCAAAACAAAAGCAACAAGTGTATTATTCAGAGATATTTGGCACAAGATTAGGAATTGAAATGATTTCAAAATAATCATGTATTATTCAGAGATATTTGGCACAAGATTAGGAATTGAAATTTAGGAATTGAAATGATTTCAAAATAATCATGTATTGTCTAGGTTATTTAGTAACAGGCATTAAATTTTTTTGCATTCAGTCCATTGCTTAGAGTAACCATTCTATTTGGGATCTGAAACAGCTTTTTTAAGTAGTTTCCCTTTTTTATAGTTTAACGATTTTTATGCACAACTTCGAAAGCTAAGTGTAGCGATTTTCCAACTTTAATGTGAGTTTCTTAATATAAAAATAACACTATATAGACCTTTATTCAGACATTTCGTATCTTAACCGAATACAAATAAAATAATCTCCAGCAATTTTGAGGAAGAGTTTTCGAACTTTCTGATAGATTTCTTCATCGTCAACAGATTCAGGTAACCATTTTTTACGTAGTTTGTGGATATAGTTTCTATTGTTTAGGGAATTATTTCCAGGTATTCACTTATCTTTTGCCTCAAAACACAGTATAACATACTATTTTTCCAATTTCAACTCTTCCCAGAGATTCGATAAGACCTTCTCCACATTTGCTACAGATGACTAGAGTAAAATATAGTTTTTTCTGGAGGCTTTATTTCCACTCCCCTTACCCAGAAAAATTTTTCCTCTAGCATTTTGAGGCCCCTCAGGATTTTTGCTTTGTATAAGACTCGAAAATCCTTAATCTCCTCTGGGCTTGAGTGTAAATTCTCATTTTTGCGAAGAGTGCAACATGCTTTTCGTCCTGCGAAAGGACAGCTTGTTTCAAAGAAATCATAATATCCCTTTTATCGACTCCTTTGAAATATGTGTAAACATCCTCCCATAATCTTTAAAAACAAAATTTCCTTTCCCGCAAGTACAGCCATTTATTTTATAAATAGCACCAAGAGACACTATAATTTTTAGTAAGTAGTCTCATTTGCTTGCCAGTAACTTTTTTTGTTGTTTATATAAGGATTGCATTGTTTGTCAATGAACAATATTTCATATGATACTTTTGAAATTGCCCAACTACTTTTTTGATTGATTTCTTCACCATAGATATAGAAATGGATAACGCTGGATTTGCCAGAAAAACCAAGTATCAGGACGTAGCAATGATGACAAAGATTGATGGTATTGTTGAATATGTTGATCGTAGCAGAATCTTTCTGGCTACTATGATGTCGAGATTAAACATCTAAGCTTCACTTGAGACTAACATGCCACACAGGGCTGCAAACATTTGTCTTTGAAATGCTGATTTTCGGAGGGATGCTCATGATACTTAAAGTGAGAAAAGACGACTTCTTGGAGTTGATTCCCAGCAAAACACTCATGATAACCATATGTGGCAATATGATCATAACTTTTGCAATCTCAACCTTCGGGATCCCAGGCTTGATACTGATAGCTACTTTTAGGTACTGCTGGCGTTGATATGGTATTTTGCATTTTTCCTTGATTATTAATAATATTACTAAGGCTAGAGTACGGAAATATCCCACAATCAATTAGGAAGTTATTTATAATATATCTCATATGCATACATTGATGGTCAATAGAGTCAAGCGCAGAGTATCCTGCTTCCCAAAAGCCACCTATTATAAACCCAGGGAAGTACCGTTCTATGATCTCGAAACTGTCAACTTATCCATCGAAAATCTTGAGGCTCTCCGTCTTTGCGATCTCCTCAATGTAGAGCAGAATGATGCTGCTGAAATGATGGGCGTCTCCAGGAAAACCTTCTGGAACGACTTGCAAAAAGCCAGAGAGAGAGTAGTTGATGCCCTCGTCAATGGTAAAGCAATCGAGATTTCTGGTGGAGAGTACATAAATAGCAGCGAGTGCCAGATCGACTTCATCTGCAAAGGATGTGAGAATGAGTGGAAATTACAATGCTATGAGGGACGCCCTACAATCTGTCCCAAGTGTGGTTCCGGCATTATTTACCGAATTAGCGGCGATGGAAAAGGGAAAAGGATTATTAAGAACAATTACTGCTGCCCCAAAAACAAAGGGAAAGCAGAGATAAATACTAAAACAAGAAGTGTAAGAAATGACAAAAATTGCAATACCATCGATGAATAACTGTGGACTGGAATCTGATGTATGTGCCCATTTTGGCTCATGCAAATATTTTACAATTGTAGATGTACAAGACCAAGCTATTACAGATATTGGGACAATAAACAATATGTCTCCTGATGGCGAGCACAACTGTGCACTCCCTTCGCTTATCCTCAAATCGCACAATGTGGAGACAGTACTCGTCTCTGGCATAGGTGGGAGACCATTAATATCCCTGGTAGAAAATAAAATCAAGGTATTTGCGGGGGCTATGGGCAAGGTTTCCGATGCTCTTCAGGACTATAACAATGGAATGCTGCAGGAATTATCGACAATTAGCACTTGTAACTGTTCTCATCATTAAAGTGAGATAATAAGTAATATGGATAAGAATCATGTGATTCCTGAAAAATAAAGATCTGGCACTTATAACACCTATGGGACAAAAGCTAAAGCAGGCCAAATTTGAATATTTTTTAGTACTAGGAGCTGCACAGTGAACTAAAAAAATCAGGATCATTAAACCTTTAACTATTTAAAATGCTAATCCAAATCACAGAGATTCCTATGATCAATTTTATTGTTCAAGTGTGTAAATTCTAAGTATATTACATTAATAATTTAGCATCAAAATCTGTGCTCTATCAATAGTATATTGAGATGATTTTTTTGTATTTAGGCGTGGATGCAGGATTCAAATTTCAATAAAAATGTTAAAAAAAGAGTTAAAAGCATGGATATAACAGAGATAAACAGCTATGGGCGGCAACTAGTGGAGTGCCTTAAACTCACAACATCCCCGGTTGCAGTAAAATTGATTCCGAAAGGAGACGAAGTTCCTAAGGGCATCGAAAAGGTAAACGGAGGTATGAGGCACTGTCAGTTGGTTGATAGAGTCAGAAGGACAGGCGAAGAGTTTTATACCCTTGGCGAAGACCAAATGTGCAAAGGTGGAGCTGGTGCAATGGGCCTTGGGGAAATTCCTACAAAAGTCGCAAGTGGAGAATTCTATTATAAAGAACTCAAACAGTTCAGCACCCAAGATGCTGCAATGCGGACAGTTGCTCTGGTTCCTAAGCTTCCTTCAAATTCAACAGAAGCTGTCTTATATTCTCCTCTGGAAAAAACCTATTTCACTCCCGATGTTGTTGTGATCATCTGCAACCCAAAACAAATCATGTTACTTACACAAGCTTTTATGTACAAGGCAGGAGGCAGGCTTGAAGTCAATTTCGCAGGAAAGCAGAGCTTATGTTCTGACGGTGTTGTACAGGTATATAAGGAAGGTAAAATCGGAGTCACTGTCGGTTGCAGTGGCAGCAGATCTTACACCGAAATCGCCGATGAAGAAATAATCATGGGAATCCCTATTGAACTTTTAGAGAATGTTGTTTCCGGCCTAAAGGAAATATGTCCTAAATAAAATTTAAAATTTGAGTCTTCCCCTTACATCGAGGATTTTTCATGTTTAAGTTATTTCATCGCGTTTTTTTACTGATTTTACAAAAATCTACACCTTTTACCTGAAGATCTGATGATTTTAAAAGAACGTCATGAGATTCTGTAAAATTAAAATCCGTATGCAGTTATGATTCGAACATATCAAATATATAGTATTTTATTGTGCCATTAACTTAAAATTATTATTTATAATGTATGTTATATGTTCAGACAGGTAACAAACACCCATCAAAATGTTATTACAGCTTATAATCGAAGGAAAAGTCGTATCTGTATTTATTGACATTAAGAATTTAACCGTAGATATCGATGATCTTAAGGTGCTGAAAGACATAAATTTAAGTATTAATGAGGGAGAAACTATCGGAGTTTTAGGAAAAAGCGGCTCCGGAAAAACAATTCTGATACATGTGTTGCGTGGGACCGAATCTTATGAAAATATTTTGGGTGAAGTTATTTATTATCTGGCTCGTTGCAAGAAGTACAGATACATAGATTGTCCCAGCAAGACAGGCCAGAAATGTCTTGTCTGTGGAAAGATGCTTGAAGCTTTCGAAGTTGATTTCATAAAACTTGCTCTTTACGAACCGATAAGGAAAGATATTAGCAAAAGAATTGCAATCATGCTCCAGCGTACCTTTGCTCTTTATGGAGATGAAAGAGTTATCGTAAATGTTATAAACTCCTTAAATGAAATTGACTACCTAGGTCAAGATTCCATAAGAAAAGCAGTTGAATTGCTGGAAGAAGTACATCTGAGCCACCGCATGATACATATTGCAAGAGAACTATCAAGTGGAGAAAAACAGAGGGTTGTACTTGCAAGACAGCTGGTAAGAAATCCGTTGCTTCTGTTAGCTGACGAGCCTACGGGTACCCTTGATCCAATGACTGCTAAACTGGTCCATGATATTATGATTAAGGTAGTGAGAAATTATAATATGAGTATGGTCCTCACATCTCATTGACCTGAAGTTATCGAGGAGCTCACAGATAAGGCGATTCTTCTTGAAAACGGAGAGGTAGTTCTGGAAGGTAACCCTCTTGAAGTTTCTGCAGTCTTTATGAATAACGCATGTGTGGTGAGGCATGAACAAAACACTGTGGTTGGTGAGCCGATCATCCGAGTAAGGGACCTCTCTAAACGTTATATTTCTGTAGACCGTGGTGTAGTAAGAGCTGTGGATAGGATCTCTTTTGATATAAAAGAAGGAGAGATTTTCGGGCTAGTCGGTGTCAGTGGGGCTGGCAAGACTACCACCTCGAAGATTCTGATGGGAATTCTACCACCAACTTATGGAGAAGTTGATGTTCGAGTAGGAGATGAATGGGTTGATATGACAAAGCTGGGAGTCGAAAATAAAGGAAGAGCAACCAAATACATGGGATTCCTGCACCAGGAATACGGCCTTTATACTCATAGCTCTGTAATAGATAACCTCACTGAATCCATTAGTCTTGATTTACCCTTCGAACTCGGTGTCAGAAAAGCTTTAATGACTCTCAAGGCTGCAGGCTTTGAAGAGAATAAGGCAAAAGCGATTTTACCAAAAATGGCTGATGAAATGAGCGAAGGAGAGTGACATAGGATCGCACTTGCACAGGTCCTTATAAAGGAGCCAAAAATCATCATCATGGATGAACCAACTGGAACAATGGATCCAATTACCAAGATATCGGTGACAACTTCCATTCTTAAAGCTAGAGAAGAGATCGGAGAAACCTTCGTTATAGTTTCTCACGACATGGATTTTGTAAACGAGATCTGTGATCGCGTTGCACTTATGCGCGACGGAAAAATTGTAGACATTGGAAAACCTAAAAACGTACTTTCCCAGCTAACTGAAGAAGAAAGGATTAAAGCTGATCCAGTTGCGACTTATGCACTTGAAGAACAAAATAAAGCACATTCGAGTAAGTTATAAATATTTTAGTTTAGATTATTTGGAGTTTAATCTTACTAGTACATCGATTTTAAAATTGATGCATAACTTGGAAGATAATTAATTTTTCTTGGAATGAATTCAAACATTTAACTCTTGATGTAGTTTATAATCGATATACTAATTCTTCGGTTCAACTGCATAATACAAATATTGAGGCACTCTGAACTTGTGAAGCAGTATAAATGGAAAATGAGATGTCTTTAAATTGTTTATAGAGGATTTCGATAAACCTCTGATTTTCACGGGCCAGTTATATACCATTGGATGCATGTGATAAAATTTATGAGTTCATCGAAATTCTCTATAAAATCTAATTCATCAAGGAAGTGAAACATTGATAGAAAAAGTTGACATCGATGAAAAGCTAAAAATTATAGCTGAGCAACTTCCAGAAGTGATGAATGCATTTTCAGGGCTCCATTCCAAAGTTGTTAAGGATGGTGCTCTCAGTTCCAGAACGAAAGAACTCATTATTGTGGGAATTGCAGTGACGCTTCACTGTGATTACTGTCTCTGGAAACACGTTCCTGAAACTGTAAAATGGAGAGCAACCCGTTCGGAAATTTTAGAGGCTGTGAGTACTGCTATATTAATGGCTGGTGGACCTGCAGTAGCTTATGGGTCGGTAGTTGTTCTTGAAATTCTAGATAAACTGGGCATTTAAAAAAATAAGGCGATATAAATTGACTGAAGGATCAACTAATCTCGTCAAATGCCATGTTTGCGGGAATGAACTGGAAAAAAAAGAGGTTATTGAGGAAAAAGGCGAGATTTTCTGTGAGGACTGTTACATAGAGAACCATCATAAAATCCAGGCTTGTAATCCCTGGGCTGTCCGTTCAAAAAAAATATTTAGGGAAGAAGGCTGGGTTTGAAGGAACCGAAGGACTGACTGAGCTACAAAAAGCCATTTATGAATTCATCGTCTCAAGTGGTGGAGTAAAAAAGGAAGAAATTGCACAAAAATTTGAGATATCCTTACTAGAAACAGAAAACCAATTTGCTCTTCTGAGGCATTGTGAACTGGTTAAAGGGCAAAAAAGGGTAGATGGGATATACCTTGTACCTTTCGAAAACAAATATATTCCACGTGGTAGATAAGTATAAATATATATATATCCAATTGTATTTATACGCTTTGATTTAGACTCTTTCTTATATTTAAGCAATAAACTGCCTGAATATGAAAATCAAAGTTTATCATGAATTGGTTTGAGAAATACTGCTGATGCTGCACACGCCAACAGTGTATAGTTTTTCTGAATGTTTAGTTATCCACTCTGCAGAACAGTATTAGCCTTTAAAATTATAAATTTTTTATTCAGTTTTTTCTTGAAATATTATTTCCTTTTCTATATACCCACAATCTGCATTTGCTCAGTATTCACAACATTTTTTGATTTTTGGATTCGTTTATTTGTGACAATACCCTAGGATATAATTATTGTATAAGATTCCTTGAAGTGCAATCAAAAGAAACTAAATAATGTAATGACTTTGCAACAATAAAAATAAACTACAATATATGTATATAAAAGATATATTTGTATATATTCAAAGAAAAAAATTTAATTGGAAGGATTTAAAAAATAAATATTGTTTTTTTATCCCACGCTTTTAATGAGAAAGAAAATGATTATATACAGTTGCTAAAAACGAACTAAAATCACATGGAATATAAATATATGAAACCAACCATTTGGAAATAAAAGACGATATTATAAATGTTAGCCATGACCCTATAAACATATGTGATCTTCTCATCGCTTTCATGATAAATAATAATCTCGATGTAGCTTATGACGTTGGAGATGCAACGACTAAAGGTAAAAAAGTTTTAATTTTTAGTGCTGATTATAGTGAAATACATTTTTACTTAAAACAGTACCTACTATTCTTCTGCGTGATTATTTTGATACATCCTACCCCATATTGAATTTTGTTGATAATTATTGAGGGCAACAAGGACCTGAAAATATCAAGCCTAAATAAGCAGTGTAGCCATTAATCAATGCTCTCAAAAATGAAAACGAGCAGTTGATGGTGACAAATGCATGTAGAAATTTAATAGATGAAGACGAAGATGTGCAGTATATGGAATTTGATGCGCCTAAAAATATAATAGATCTAAAAGGAGACTGAGATGGTTTCATCATTTCTCATGCAATTACTTATTTTTTGCAATTGAAAGCAGGAATATAGTTTCACCACTTTTGATAATTTCATATTTATGTAAGCCGTTTCTTTTTGAAACCTGACTTCCTAAATGTCACTTTCTGATGGGCCCTAAATACATAGAATAAATTGTTATGATGAAAGAACATAAAGACTTACACACTTAAGTTAGAAAATTAAAGCAAAAAAAATCATATTATCTAATTAAATTTAATCATGATACAATTTAGTGCGTAAGTCCGAATTAAATTATGTCATAGTAATATACTCGAATTCGCTCTTTTGTCTTATTAGAAAGTGCTTATCTTACAACTAGTACTGATTTATTGGAATGTTGGACCACATTGTCGGCAATCCTTGCATTCAGTAATCCTTTAACCCCAGTCATCCCGTGAGTGGCCACAATGATAAGGTCAATGTCATTTTTTTCTGCAAATTCGATAATGCCTTCTGAAGGACCTCCTCAGAGAATTAAAGATTCGACTTCAACATTCGCAGCTTTTCCAGCATTTTCGACATATGTGATTGCTTCTTTACCTTCTGTTGCGACCTTCTGAGCAAATGCCTTCTCCCAGTCCTCACTTGTATCAAGAGTCATCGAAAAGAATCCCATTGTTATAACGTGTAAAGCATAGAGTTTTGCGCCGGTCATTTTAGCAATTTCAATCGCTGTATTAACAGCTTTTTCTGATGCTTCAGTACCGTCGGTTGCAACCATTATCTTTCTGAAAATACCACCGTTCATACTGATTTCTCCTATTCTACATTATTTTATATTATAGTATATAATTCTATAAACATCTGCTGGAAGAAAAGCAAGATTAACTTCTCGTGTTTGGATAAAATGTGACATTTCTACCATGAGAAAGACCATTATAAAAATATAGATGAGTTCTATAAAATCATCTTCGTCACTAAATCGATTAGGATAACTGAATAAAATAGTACTAATTAGACATTTTTTTAAATTTTAAGTACATAGTAGGAAGTAAGTATAAACAAAATGAGGATAATTACTGAAAATCCGGATAAAATGTATTCGATTTGCTGCTTTTTCTGTAAACTTGTAAATGTAAGTCAAATGGGTAAATTATTGCAGTAATCATTTTGATGTTATTGGATTCCTTAACCGAAGATCAACGATAACCCATTTGAATAATAATTATATACTAAGTTTTTCCTCAAGTGTTTCAGTAACTGTTTCAAGGATTTTTATTCCTGAATAGCGCTTGTCATTTGATTCCACAACAGTCCACTGAGCAGTTATAGTGCTTGTTTTCTGAAGTATCTCATCAACAACAATTTTATATTCTATCCATTTGCTCCGATTTCACCAATCTTCATCTGTTATTTTCCATCTTTTTTTAGGATCATTCTGCCTGCTTTTGAAACGTTCTTACTGAGTATCCCTATCAACTTGAAGCCAGAATATCAAAGGAAAGAAAAGTTTTTAGACGTTGGATGTGGAGATAGGGAACTTAGCGCTAAAGTAGTAAGAAATCCACCTAAAGGCTCTGTTTTAGGATCGATCTTTCCGAAGATATGATTTCCTTCGTCATAAATAACTATCCCCAAGATAAGTTCCCAAACCTTACTTTCATGCAGATAAACGCAGATGAACTCACTTTTAATTCTGAGTTCGATGTTGTTCTTTCCACTGCTGTTCTCCACTGGTTAAAGGCCCCTTAAAATGCTCTAAAATGTTTTTGGAAAAGTCTCAAACTTGAGGGGATATTTTTGGCTCGGTTTGGCGAAGGGGGAACGCTGCAGAGTTATTCAAAATCACTAAATCGATGCTTGAAGATGAAAAATTGAGTCCTTATTTCAAGAATTTTGTATTTTCATATGGTTTGTATAAACCTGAAGAATATGATAAATGGCTTAAAAGTGCAGATTTTTCAGTTAAACGTCTGGAAATGTACTCAAAAGACATACCTCTTGAAGGATACAAAGGACTTTTTGGTTGAATTGCATCAAGATAGCTTCCTGATAGACATCGAATATCCCTAGAGTTGAGAGAGGATTAATATAAATGAAATTGTAGCTTTTTTTGTAAGAAATGATCATCTGGATGACAAAGGATATGCCCATGTTCAGATGAAAAGGCTGGAAATTGAGGCTTGTTCCAAGAAATGATCAGAGATAAGTAATTTCAAACTTTATTGATTTACAGTTCGATTATATCAAGTCCAGAAAAAATAACAGCTACCTTTTATTACAAAAAATATAGCAATTTTGCTGATTTTTATCTAAATTTCTAAGAATATATCTTTACTGGTCAATAAGTACTTTTTCTAAAAATGAAAAATTATAATCACTTCGTTCAACGAGTTCAATTGACATGGCATCACTGAATAATGAGCCCTTTTCTTTACTTACCTTAGCTTGATCATACAATGTTAATCAAGTTTATGTATCTTAGATAGACCATAAAATGTCGATAAACTTTACTTATCTTATAATTCAAAGGATCTAGTGTTATGATTCCTGTACAACCTACAAAAAATTTTACTCCCTATCTTCCCGAAGATTATGATGCTAAGATATCCAATGTAATTCCTTATTACTTATCTTTCCATCAGGAGACCATCAACCTTGTAAAATCGCTATCATCAAGCCCGAAAGTATGGATGGATACTGGATGTGGAGCAGGGTCCTTAGTCAGTAAGGCCATTGAGGATTTTCCATATACTAAATTTCTTTTAGTCGACCCTTCGGAAGGTATGTTGATCAAGCAAGGAAAAAAATGTTACCATACCCTACAGGAAAGCTAGAATTTCTGAAAGCTTCCCATACATAGGAATTCTCTCAGAATTTACAGAAAAATCCAGATATTATAACTGCTATACAGTGCCATCACTACCTTAGCCGAGAAGGTAGGGCCAAAGCCACCAGAGTATGTTATGATCTTCTAAAAGAAGGTGGAATTTATATTATATTTGAGAACATAAGACCGTCAACAGAAGATGGCATTGCCATAGGGAAACAATACTGGATAAACTTTCAATTGAGTCATGGAAGAAATGAGGCCGAAATACAGAAGCATTTGGAACGTTTTGATACTGAGTATTTCCCTATAACTGTAGAAGAACATTTGAAACTGTTGAGAGCAACGGGATTCAAAACTGTAGAATTATTCTGGTATTCTTATATGCAAGCTGGTTTTTACTGCATTAAATAATACTGTTAATTGCTATGTATGCTTTCATTCATTTGCCTTTCTGATATTTCAATTCTATTTTTAACATAAATTAAAGAAAATTTTATTTAAGTTATGAACCATACATTTTCTCCAATGAAATAGAGCACTCTCCAATGAAATAGTAGTTGATAGAACAAATATAAACTTATTTTAATTGAAAACGGATTTTGAGAAGGAATTAATTTGTCACTAAGAGATACAGTACCTAAAGAACTCGACCTTCTTGTAAAAAAAGCTTTGAAACTAGAAGCTATTGATGCAAAGATAATTCCTACTTACAAGATCCTCATAGAGAAAAGAGTGATTTCGAAATGAAGGGGTTGTTTTAGGATACTGGAAAAACTTACATGCTCACCACATATCCCGACTGTAGATGAATTTTTGGAGATACTTAAGGAATACAAGTATGCGTTACTTGTCAAATTCATATCTCCTGAAATTACAGATGATGAGATTATAAAAGCTCCATAAAGACTTGGCTCGATCGTGCTCAACCTAAGGAAACAAGGGAAAAAGCAGCAAAGTTCTGGTCAGATAATTATGACTACAACAAAAAAATATTGTTCTCAATGCTCGAGTTTGAAAAAGCAGCTTTTAATGAAGGTTTTACCTTTGCAGTTGCATTTACAAATGGTTCGTGCAATCTGTGCGAAAAATGTAATTTGGAAAAAAAAATACGTCCCCACTCGAATATGCCAAGAATCCCAGAACATGGAGTTAGGATCAATATGAGGAAAAAGGCTGCAGAATCAGCGATGCCTATAGAATTTCCCATAAAAGAGCAACCATAACTGGTGGTATCCTCCTGATCGACTAAACTATAAATTGATCAATCGAAAAGAGAATTACGATAGACTCTTGTGCATCTGAGCATTGGAGATATTAAATACAGTAACAATAATTATTACTCATGAAAACTCTTACTTATTTTTCTCATAAAGAAGTGTATAAATGTCTTCTGTTAGTTGGAGACAAACTTACTGAAATTGATTCCTTAATCTATTGGAAAACTTTTCGCACCATTTTGAGTCAATATATTTAAACAAAAAAGTTTTCGGAAGCAGACATAAAGCTGACGTAATTTTAATAATAAGCTTTCAACTTCAAAGGGACTAAAGTAAAAAAGGGGATTATTATATGAAAGAGAATCAAGCAAGCTTTACTGCAATGTCAGTAGCTTACATGCGTGCCTATCATTCCATGCATGATACTCCTAAAATCTTTGATGACTTTCTAGCCTATGATTTGATACCTGAAGAAAAACGAGCACTAATTGAACAACACTTAATTGAACAAAATGTGACCTGTGGTCAACAGCTTAATGATTCTGGATATGCTGTATCTCACTACAATCAAACAAATAACTTCGAGTCATTAATGCAAGAAACCCGCAAATATTCGGGCTTTTTCAGTAGCCGTGCGAGGTATGCAGAAGACGTCCTAGAAACAGCTGTCAGACAAGGAGTAAAGCAGTATGTGATTCTCGGGGCAGGAATGGATACCTTTGCATTTAGGCAACCTAAAATGATGGAGTATTTGAAGGTATTTGAGGTTGATCATCCCGCAACACAAGAATTTAAGCTCCGTCGACTTGCTGAGTTGGGATGGAAACACCCAGCAAAATTACATTTTATTCCTATAGATTTCACGAAGGAAAGTCTAGTAACCGCGCTAACCAGCTCATCATCTTATGACCCAAAAGTCAAAACTTTTTTTAATTGGCTTGGTGTCACTTACTTTTTAACCAGAGATGAGGTATTCACAACATTTAGTTCCATCACAGAAATTGCTCCTGCCGGAAGCATTATTGTTTTTGATTACATCGATACTGATGCATTTATTCCTGAGAAATCGTCTCCACAAATGCAAAAATCATTGGAATATTTGAGAATGATAGGCGAACCTATGATAACTGGCTTCAATCCGTTAACTTTTGCCGAAGAGCTCGCAAGTTTGGGATTCAGTCTCCAAGAGAATTTGAGCCCAGCAGACATAGAAGAACTTTATTTCCAAGGGCGCACGGATGGATATCACGCATATGAGTATGGGTACTTTGCATGTGCAGTTCTCGAATAATTAGTGATAACGTATTCCTAAAAAGATTCTGATTTACCTTTGATTTTTTTACTTCGTGGGAGTCCTGTCTAAATTTTACTCACTAGTTTGTGTGTTTGACTTTCTTTTTTATTTACTGGATGTTATTCTTTAATTTTAAAGATAGCTACAGCTATACTTAAGATACTTTTTTTATTTCCAATGTCACCAATTGACAGGGATTCGGGAGGATTTCGATAAACTCCTAAATCTAGTCATATACTTATAAAATAGTACCTAAATGATTTATGAAAATCGGTTCCGTTGCAAAAATTTCTAAATAAGCATGTGAATCTATGAGTAATGAATAAAAATCAAACTATTCAAAGAAAATGTATGTAGCCCTATGTTGACGGTGAGTCCCAGGTGGCTCATCCCAATATAATGTAGCCCAAAAGATTCAGTTACCATTAAAATGCCCAACAGTACTGCAACTCTTGCCAGTGATGCTATGTCCCAAGACTCTGGGGTCTTGGAAGGCCTGACATTTATCTGTCGCTAGAGCTATTGTGACGAAATCAATCAAAACAGTAACAAAACGATCTCAAAAAAGAGACCAGAAACTCAACTATCGCCTTTGAACTGATTGGCCAACTCCAGCATGTCAATATAGAAAGGGACTTCGAAAAACTTCCACAAAAAAATCTTAAGATATATCTGAAAGTTTGAAGTTAAAAAATCAAAATTTGGTGTGAGGAGTAATATTCGAACCTACGAATACCTTTGTAAACGGATCTTAAGTCTGCCGTTTTTTTACCTAGCTGGGCAACATTCGCACATTGAAGGGTAAATTTTTATATTTGCTTCTCTTATATTTCTTTGTTTTTTCTTTCCATTTGATTCATTTAAACATATTTTTTAGTCCAATATGTTGTTTTTACACACTTTAACTGAAAAAAATTAGTATTAAGCTGTCAAATATCCGAAGTATAATATCGCAATGATGGTTAATCGCACAATTTGCAGAAACCATTGAGGAAGATTACAAGTTATTTACAGCTTTTACAAAGGAAATATCAGGGTAAGCTTGACGAGAAGACTTATAAATATATACATTTGCGCTGTTGACAGAGCTTCCTGCATGCAAAATTCAATTAATGATTTTTTAGAATACTCCCGAGGATATGCACATATACAACTCCTGCATTTGGTACAGTCAGATTGCATCTCATTCTCACGAATTTTAAGTTGCAAAGAGCAGATCTTTTCGTATTTATTACACTTAATGTATTTTTCTCTTGCGAGTCTCAGCTAGTATTTCCTCCCACCGAGAAGATACTGGACTTTTCCAATAAGACAAAACGAACACCGTGACTTCTGGCTCAAGTAGCTGCCAAGAAGGGCTGCAATTGTTATTATTACAACCCAATTTATGAATTCACTTTAAACAAGTGAATTAGAATTATCATGGTTTAAACTCCATTTAATTAAAAAAAAGAAGATAAAATCCTTTTCAATGTGGACCAGATTCATTTTTTAGTTTACGACAATATAATGAAAATAATTAAACAGACAAAAATGGCAGAATTCGGAAGCTGTTTTCCTTTTAATGAAATTGATAATTTTTTTTACTTGAGCACCTATTGAAATAATAAATTTTGAAATTGCTATATTAAGAGGAATTAACAGAATGTGTGTCCTTGAAAAGACTTGAATTAAAATTGAGACGAATCCTCTTTCTAGAATTGTGGAGCGCAAACAATGGCAGAAATGCGAGACAAGCAGATGTTCAAGCTTACAATAATCTATGACAATGTAGCGAATCAGGATTTTGCAGCAAGTTGGGGATTTGCAGTCCTAGTTGAAACAAACCGCGAACTCCTTCTTTTCGACACTGGATAGAATGTACCTTTTCATCTCAAACATATTGAGAAACTTAATATTAATCCAAAGTTCATAAATAAACTTGTTCTTTCTCACCAGCATTGGGATCATATAGGCGGCCTTCCTGAGATTTTTCAGGCAAATCCCGTACTTAAGGTCTATGTACCTGCGTCCTTTTCTAAAAACTTGAAAGCAGAAATTGAAAAAAGAGCTACTCTTATTGAAATAAAAGAATCTGTTGAAATCTCTAAGGGTGTTAGGAGTACAGGGGAACTTGGAGATAAAATCAAAGAGCAGGGCCTGATTCTGGATACTGGAAACGGATGTTACATGCTTACAGGCTGCGCTCATCCGGGCCTCACCATAATCATGGGTAACGCACTAGTTTACGGAATATTAAGGGAATTTTGGGAGAGTTGAACGATAGTAGGGAGTTTGAGATACTTACAGGGCTGAAAATCATAGCATTAGGGCACTGTACTGCCCAGAAAGAAAAACTAAAAGAGAGATTTCCTTCGGAATTCATTGAAATCAAAGTTGGTTTATGCCTAGATTTGAAATAAATAGACATGAAATCAAAAGTTCTATTTTTGCCCTTGATATGTTTTTGCACTAATATTTGGGTAGTCTTATATTATTTGATTGATATTATTTCCAAAACTCCCCTTAATGCCGTCCCCAGTTTTTTATTACGCACTTCGGTGCGGCTAGAACAAAATATCAAATTTTAACTTAAAAGTATGCTTTCAAGCAAGGCAAAGCATAAACAAAAAGAAAAAGTAATGGAGAGCCTGTTCTTCGATATAACTGTGATCGCTCTGGACCGAAATCTGTGGGAAGTCAGAAAAGGGAGCAAATTTGATATCCTTAAGGTGGTGAAGCATGAAAAAACATGTAGTGGTATCCACCGAATTCCTATCAAAAGGCAAAATATAGGCACTACCTATCCTGAACTCCACGTTCTGCACATCAAAGATTTCTGCGTTCATATGCGCCTGGTTTGTGAGGGAATCATGCAGATTGATTCCATAAACCCTTGAATTCGGATTATTTTTTGCAATTTCTATAGTGAGGCTTCCAAAACCACTGCCTATATCTAGGATTTTTGATCCTCTTATATATGGAAGCACAGCAGGAAGTACCTGTGCCCGCACATTGACCATTCGATCTTCAGGGAAGATTGCTTTCTTTGCTTTTTCCTCATCTATTGATATAAAAGGAAGGATTACATAAATTTTTGACCCGTTAGTTGCCATGAGGTCTCTAACATAAGCGCTCTCAGTTTTAGCTACAATCAGTTCCACCAATGAAACTCCAACATCTCCGCAAAAGCGTAGGTTCCAATCTTCCTTATTGTCAGGATACTGAATGCTAAGAGGAGTATGTACCACCAGGTAATGGGAATATTCAGGCTTGAAGTAAGAAGACATGGATTCAGGTTCTTTAAGTTGGATCTCACTGATACTGTCCCTGAAAAGCACAAGAATTTGCAGGGAAGTTTCATCAGCCTCGTTTCTCACGATTCTAATTTCTCCGAATATGCCATTAAATTGGATTTAGAAGAATAAAAGCTTTCTTAAGGGAATTTGTAAGGAGCGCGCTTATTGACACCAGGTGCAAGAAACCTCACCTATTTCAGTTTTCTTTCGATTTCTAATAGAATTATCAAGGGCTGTGAATAATTTTAGCAAAGATCAAGGTTTGTATAAAAAATAAAGATTTGAATAGATCAACTTTTCCAAAATATGGGAAGGGACTTAACAAATATAGATCAAATTCCATTATTATTTCAAAAGTTAAGAGGAACCAGAAAACTTAAAATGACTCAAAATTTATAAGGATTGCTATTATTCAGGCTTACATACCTCATATAAATATCTAGAGAAATCTACACTCTAGATAAAACCAAGTTTTTACATGGATGAGCAGTATTCGAGAAGCTAACAAGTTGGAAGTAACAATCCTAATTGATAATTATACGCATAGGTTAGCAACAGAAAATACTGATGTATGTAAACGAACGCGCCTATCTTTTCCTCAAATACCCCTCGCTGACACCTAGTGACTAATATAAGGCAAGATTTAATGCTATTTAGTCCTACAATATAATTTAAAGCCAGGTCTTTTATATATTATATTGAACAATGGCGTGAAAGTACGCTCTATTTCAGCTTTTGAAATTCTCCTGAGCCCATAGCCTCCGGGCACTTTATCGGAGAAACTCAGCATGAAATATTTGCCGCCTGGTTTTAGCATTCTATGTACCTGCCGTGCAAAAATTGGCCTTTCCTCATCAGTCATCACTTGAAACAACCCCGAATCCATCGCAATATTGAATTCAGCCCTATGAAGAGTCGATCCATCTGTAACACATTTCAGACTACAAAATTTACCTTAACATTACGTTTTATAGCCTTTGCTTTTGAATCGGTGATAGCATCTTCAACAATGTCTATGCCTGTGACCTTGTTTGTGTATCTAGCAGAAATGAGCCCTTCTGAATTGTTGTGCTTGAAGCCTGGGACGCAAGGAAACCGGCGGTTGCGATGCAGTAGCTCCTGTGGTAAATTTCAAAACAGGCGTTATTGCTCATAAATACCCCTCTTCTATCGCCTGGGAACTCAATTATGTCCTTTAAGGGCTTGGCCATACAGAATGAAGGAAAACAGGTATGATCTTCTCAAAAAAAATATAACTGGAAAACGATAACTGAAAAGACCTTTGAAGTATATGAAAAAGCAATTGAAAAGCAAGATCCTGTAATGAAAACCGAGCTAGAACAAACTCCATTGAAGAGGTTGATGGGAGAAATAAGTCTGAAGTAAAATTTAATAATTGGTTTGATTCGGTGTTTTTCTGATATCTCCAAGTACATACTTTTTTCTACTAAACTTAAATGCAACGTCGGACTACGGAAAGCACAATAAACAAGATAGGAAGATGATCATAGAACCTATTTTCATATATTACAATTTTTACCGTGGTTATGTTTTTAAATAACTCATTTCCCTGACCAAAGATTTCACATAATTAATAAATATACATTATTGTTTCAGCTGAGTTAAGATTTTCTAAAAAGCAAAAATACACTGGTCATAAAGTATATAATTCAATATTAGCAACACCATATTCTGAAATACAGAACCTGTAAGCTCTGTTAACTAGCTCAAGAATATTCTGGTCTCTTCGTTCTAGTTTTATTCCGCAAGCAAGGGATAGGTACTCAGCAAGGTCAAAGACCCTTATTTTCTCATCTTTTTCAGCCTCAATGAGGTTTTGCATACAACCTCCACAATTCGTGATGATTGTATCACACCCCAGCTTTTCTGCAGCTCTGAATCTGTCCGATGCCATGGAAAGAGACTCGGATGGATAGTTGACTCTTACTCCACCTCCAAAACCACAACATGTTGAATTTTTAGGGTTTTTATTGGCAAGTTTAGTACCCAGAATTTTTTCAAGCACATTTCTTGCTTCTTGATATACTCTCATTCCCCGGGCCAAGTGGCAAGGATCTTGATAAAAAACGATGTGATTAAGAGCGACCTCCGGATTAAGTCTACCGCTCCTTAACAGAAGTTCTAGATACTGGGAGACTTGCATGACCTGAAAATCAAGTTTTCCAAACATCCTTGGATATATATCCTTAAAAGCTTTGAAACATCCTGGACAGGCAGTTATAAGAATTTTTGCTCCTCTTTTTCGGACTTCATCGATATTTCGCTTCCCGTTCTCGTGGATAGGACTCAGATCACCAGCACCTGCAGATACAGCTCCACAACAGTACTCAATCCCACTCAAAACGGTGTAATCGACTCTTGCTTTTTCCAAAAGAGCAACTGCAGCTGTCGCCATGCTGGTATTGATGTAGGTACCTGCGCAACCTGGGAAATAAACTACAGAACCGAGACCATTTTTATACATGGGAATCTCACTCATTTCAGCGATTTTTTTGAAGATGTTATTGTGAGCATTCGGATCCACTATGGTCTGTCTGTCAGTAAGACCGTTTTCATTTATCCACTTTTGTCGGGCAGGAGAAATAAGTGGCTTGATTCCAAGTCCTTCAGGACAGGCGCAGGTACAAAGCCCACAGGTCAGACAGCGAAGAAGAGAGCCGGAATCAATGCCTGAATTCCCTTCTAAATACTTGCAGAGTTTTTCAATTAATTTGGGGTCATTGTATCGAGGGCAGACTTCAAGGCATTGTCCGCAATATGTACATTTTTCCCTGTATTTATTTAAGATATCCATTTTTCAGCTCCATATCTTCTTAGGACTTGTGTACTTGGAGTATAAAATTAAATACAATAAACAGTGTGGATAGGTAATCATATATACATTAGATTAGGTGATTTGCAATATGAAAAACCTTGAATTGACATCCAGTTATACCAGTGATCTAAAAACCGATCCAATTGTATCTAATTGGCTTTTGTCGATTGACGCAAGTATCAACACTCAGCGTAATTACCTTCAGGCTATAAATGCATTTTGTACATTCACAGAAAAAATGCCAGATGAGCTTATTCTAGAAGCTGAACAGGAAATTAAATCTGGTTTGTTGATGAGACAGAGACACATTAAAATATATCTCATTAGTTTCAAGAAGTCTCTGCAAGATAAAGGTTTAGCTCCAATGACGGTAAGATTGTATATGAGTGGGGTCAAAAGTTTTTATCGTAGCTGCGATATTGAACTGCCTGTTTTAGGCAGAAACAAAGCGAAGGTACTTGAAAAAAATAAAGATATTCCAACTAAGGAAGATTTACAAGAAGTCTTGAAAATTTGTGATCCAGTAGAGAGGGCCGTTTTATTAGTTGGGGCTTCAAGTGGATTAGCCCTTAATGAAATTCGTAATCTGAAAGTCAAGGATTTTAAAAAAGGTTACGATCCTGAAACAGAAGTAACAACTTTGAAGTTACGCAGGCAAAAGATTGGATTTGATTTTATTACTTTTCTAAGTCCTGAAGCTTCAAGGGCAGTCCAAGATTATATCAATTATAGGGGTAGACCAACTAAATCACCGGATCCCAGAAAAGAAAAGTATCTTGTTAAACAGAGAATTTATTCAGATGACGATTATTTGTTTATATGTCGGAAGATTCGAGATTCATTCATTAATACAAAAAATGATGAATTAAGAAAATTCGAAGATATTACCTTAAAAATGTTATATCAGATTCTATCTGAAAAGTCACAGAAAAATACGCCAAAGTCAGATTGGAATCTCATTAGGTCACATAATATAAGGAAATGGTTCAACAGTGCTATGTTAAATGCTGGTGCTGATTCTTTTCACGTAGAATTCTTCATGGGACACACGCTAGACGATACGAGAGCAGCATATTTTAGGGCTAATCCGGAGAAACTTCGAGAGCTTTATCTAAAGTATATTCCTTATCTCACACTTCAAAAAGAGGGGGATATTTCCGAAAGTCCAGAATATTTGAGAATCAAGCAGGAAAACCAAATATTGCAGGCAGAGACAGCACTTCATGTCGTTGAAAGAAGCGAGTTGCAGGAATTGCGGGCAGAAATGAAGAAGATGAAAGAGACAACAGATAGTATGGAATCTATCAAAAGTGAATATATGCAGTTTGCGGACCTTGAAAAAATACGAGAAATGAAGAACAAATTACTGAGGGAGCTAGATGAAATTTCTAAATTGAAGGAGGGATACTCAAGGTAGAAAAGTGATACCTACAACAACGTTAGCAATATCAGAGATAATAAGTCATGATACACTTTTGAATATTATGTAAAAAATAGATTAATTCATACTTTTGATATTATGACTTACGTACTTGAGATGCGAAATCAGGCTCAGCAAGAATTGTGTATTAAATTACTATTAAGATAATTAAGATTTAATGCTATTGATTTTTCGGCAGTGTCGCGAATTTGCTGTAATTTGAAGTCAAGTTTTTGTGTACTATGGGCAAATTGATCTTCCGATGTGGAATTATCACCCAATAACTTATTGAAATTTGTGATTTTACAGAAAAATCGGCAGTGTGCCGATTTTTCATTTAAACAACGGAGTCCTAGATACTATTTGCTTCGAATTTATTTCAAACACTTTCCCGTTTTCGCTGAACAAGTAATCTTTTGCTTCTCCGCTTGAGTGCCCATTCATTACGTCATAGAAAACACATACTTTGAATAGGATTGTAATGTCGTTTTGGGCTTTCGAAGAATTATCAAAGCATCTGTTTTCTTCATTAGTGCTTTTACTTTCTAATTTTTCAATTAATTCCGCAAGTTCCCTAGCATTTTCTTGTGAGAGGTTTTTACTGAAACACCTTCTAAAAAATTCGGGGGACAATCTCATCTTTTTCTTCAGATCTTGCTTTAACTCTTCTGGAGTAGGAAGGAAAATATATTTTACTGGAACTCCTTGAACAGGGGGAGCAAAAACATTCTTACTACATTCTGAAACTTCGAGTGCACATTCTGAAACTTCGAGTATACTATTAAGAACCAACTCGTTTTTATGCATGTTTACGAACAAGGATGGATAATCGTCTAACATTTTTTTAAAATTATCATAGCTCGGAATAATTGACCATAGTTTACAAAAGTCGTCAATTTTCTCCGATTTTACAGATTTATATCCGATGAAGCATTTTTTCTCGAGGTCTTTTAAAGGCTTAGTAATGTTACCATGCCGATTAGTACCGTATCCCAATTTTTCTAATAATTGAGTGTTTGTTTTTGGGCTTTCTAACAAACTGCTTAGAATTTTTCCTTCTAATGTTTCGGTCTCGTTATCATATTTCTTTGCCATATTATAATCAAAGTTCAAATCCATATTAAAAGATGTTGGTAGCTTGCCAACAAGTTGTTTTATTTTATCTATATATAAACATGTTGTTTTAATTAATTTATATATAAATGTGTTGTTTTGATTAATCTATTTATCAATATATAGAAATTATAAATATAATTAGAACCTAGAATGCCCAACTCAAAGAAAATTTGAGATGGTACCAATGTTAAATTTTGATCAAAGATCAATATTCAAACAAGGAGGAAGCTTTCTAATAAGCCTCCCGATCCAATGGATTCGTTCAATGAATCCTGAAAATGTAGAGATAGAAGTTGACAAAGAACAACGGATCATCATAACTTCGGTTTCGCAGGCCCGCCAAGATTCTACAGAATCCGAGGACAAGACACCGACCATCTAAAAGAAGGGATATATAATGGACTCAATAAATACAAAAAATCAATTTTTGTTGTTCGCAGAATGGGCAAAACTCGTCAGTGAACAAAAAAACGACATTTTAGTACTTATGCTAAAAAGTGATAACCCTCTCAATAGAGTCATTGCAAAAGACATCTTAAAGACTTCGGAGGTGGAGAAAAATGATTAAAAAAGATAGTTTGAACGATTCCAGGCTTTCGGATCAGGCAAAAGAGCAAACTCTAGATTATAAAAAGTGTTCAAAATTCAAAAATCTTCTTTTCAATTGCTCGGATAATATAACCCCTCTCTGAATCCTTAAAAGACAATATTACATGACCTCTGGTTAACGTCTAAATCTCTGTGGTATGAACTTGAGTACCAAAATTCATTGGAATTCATATTTTTATTCTAAAATAAAGATAATTACAAAGTTATTGCTACGAATTACACAAAAGATTTAGCTGTTCACTGTAAATAGAATTTTAATTCGTCATCAGACGAATATATGCTTGAGATAGCTGATGCCAGTTTTAGGCATATCGATGAATCACTGCTTTCTTTGTCCAAAATGTTAGACAGTAATTTATCTCAAGTGAACGCTCGTCGGGAACCTAAAATGTATGCAGCACTCAGTGCTCAAACACTAAAAGCGATTATGTTATCGGACTTGATCACCAAAAGCGCAGAGGAATATGTATCCTTAGACGTTCTCAAAGTGTTACTCGAAGGTGAGACAGTAAATAATATATTCCAAAGAGGGGATTCAATAAAAATCGAAGTGCTGCCAGATAATACATTGAGGATCTCCGGTGAACGACCTAGAGGAAGCAAATAAAGGTAACAAGATTTGAACCCAAGACAGGTCTCAAGCTATCCGAGGCAATTCGGATAGTCATCTCCAATGATTACACTATTATAAATTATACGTCATAGTTTATAATAATATCCTATTTTGATGACGATTCTAATGTCTAAGGGTTCTTTTATTTTCTCATATTCAAAGGAGGATGAACTCCATGACATATTTTGCATATAAACAGAGTAGTATTAGTGATTTTTTTCACAGTTTTGACAGTACTAAATCTCAAATAACTTATGACCCACTTGTCACATTCACAGATGGATGCAAAAACAAGGTGCTTTGTCAAAATAATAATTTTTTTTATTATCGGCACAGACAGAATTATTCTAAACCAACAAATCCTTATAACGCGTGGCGGATTCCACAAGAACCTAATAATTGCTCGAGAGCATGTATTGCGGGAGCTTATCGTTTGAGAGAGGGGTTTTGATGCCAAGTCTCTCCGATCTAAAATATTTTTTTAGCAGTAGGCAGAGACCTCAGACTCATCATCTCTATGAACTCCGCGTGGAACCTGAGAGATGTCTGGGAGAGCAAAGGGATAGGAGAAGAAGAAGGGATTTTGATTCTTTTGATATGGTTTATTCTGAACGCATTCGACAAAGAGTCCGATATTTTATAAATTTAAAACGAGCTCCTGATCAGTTCTTTTCTATTTCATCGGTTATGGATCTACAGCTTGAAGGAAGGCTGAAAAGATGAGTTCTGAAACTGCAATTCTTGAAGCTGCATTGAATTACACAAGATTAGGTCTTATAGTGCATCCCCTGCTGAATCCCAATGCATCTAAGACAAACCCTAAAACAGGGAAAGAGCAGAGCCCAGGCAAAGGAGTTTTGGTGAAAGACTGGCAGAAAAGGGAAAATATCTTAACAGAAACAGAAATAAAAAAATATTGGGGATCTGGTAGGAGCTCTTACTTCGATAACGCAAATATTGGTTTGCAATGTGAGAAAAGAAGCAGGTTTGATCCTAATCGATGTGGACAACTGGAACCCTGGGATATGGAGAGAACTCACAGCCAGATTAGCCATGGATAATTGGCTTATGTCAAAGAGGACCAAAAACCGAGCACATATCTTCTTTAAATACACCAGAGCTCTGAAAGCTCAAAAGCATCACGATTTGGGCATAGAGATTTTGACAGATGGAAATAATGCAGTCTTACCACCAAGCAGACATAAAAGTGGACAGATTTACTCATTTAACAGGGAAATCAGGACACTTGACGATATACCAGAAACGCCTGAAGAACTCATAAACAGTCTTAAGGACTTATTTGGAACCAATAATAAGTTGAAAGTGATCTTGCAAAAATGCAAGCCATGTCTACGTGAAAAATTCCAGGCCCATCAGGAAAGCCCGGATATCAAGGAATTGCACACCAGTACAGGCAAACAGTTAACCCTGGCGCTGATGGCAGATATAAAGGCAAATGGTGCAGACCCTGAAGTTTTACATCTTGCCTGTAAATATCTTTTTAGAGATGATTACACCCGGTCACAAAGTGGTTATGAATTGGGTACGGACGGAGGCAAAATCGAAAAACCTTGGAAATGTGAAACTATCCAGAGAAAGCTAGGAAGCATTGCACTTGCCGATTCACTTAACTCAAAATGTGATAATTGCACTTTCATAGGGCAGAAAAAACAAGTATGTAGCCAGAAGCAACCTGAGCCAGAAGCTCAAAAAGAGAATACCTTAAATATAGACTTTGATGAAATGGACCTAAGTCCTGAACTTATCCAACAGGCAGAAGAAGAAGCAGACAGGATATTAAGAGAAGGTGACCCTATAGACTATATACTAAACACAATAGCAAAAAAGCATGTAGGGGACCGAGATACACAAGAAGCGATATGCATATCAATAGCCTGTCAGTGTTGTCTTAATACAGCAGGCTTGCAAATCTCCGTAAATGGTACTTCCGGCTCAGGGAAGTCACATGGAATAAAAACACATTTACATTTGATTCCTAAAAAATGGAAACGGGTAACCGGATTAAGCGCGAAGGCTGCTTACTACATGAATTTAACTCCTGGTATCATTATTTTTTCAGACGATAAGGATCCTGACCCTGCATTTGAAGAAGTCATAAAACAGGCTACAACGAACTTTCAGGAAGAAACTTACTATACAACCGTTAAAGATCAAAAACAAATATCCTTGGTAATTCCACCCCGTATAAATTGGTACTTAACTAGTGTTGAAAGCTTTGTATCAGATCAATTGCTAAATCGTCAACTCACCTTTGATGCTGACACCAGTCCCTGACAGAAACAAAGGATATTTGATGCACAGAAACACGAAGCTGCGAAAGGTGGGGACGGGCAGGAGATAAATATTGAAGTACTTATATGTAGGCGAATGTATGGAGAACTTAAACAGAATTTATTTAAGGTTAAAATACCCTTTGTAGATAGGATAGACCTTCAGGATACAAGTAATTCACGTATATTCCCAATGTCCCTTGATATGGTTAGGGGTTTTGCTGCATTTAAATGGAAGCAGAGAACCTTTGATGGCGGTGGATATTTACTGGCCGAGATTGAAGACTTTGAAAGAGCAAAAAGATTATTTGAAGCTCAAAAAGAGAACACAGTAACAAAAATGAACGAAAACGAAAGGCAGATAATCCAATATATAGCGAGTAAAGGGAAATGCACAATTAATGATATATCGAGTTACACAGGCATTAACTATCAAAGCGTGAAACTAGCCTTACTTGGTAGGAAAGACCGAGAAGCTGGGGGACTCCTTGACAAGATTAAGGAATTAAAAATGGAAGAAGAAACTGATACAAAATATGAGAGAAATGGAGAATTACTAATAAGCAGCAGTGGAAGGAAGGCTATTAAGTTCAGTATAGATAAATCAAAGTTCAATTTATGGTCCTTATTTGATAAGGAATTTATCTTCCTGAAGGACGCTTGATCAGGGGACAAAGGCAACTGATTCTTTTAGTCCCCTAATATTCCCATTTATCCCAAAATATTCCCATTTTATCCTCCCTAAAACGTAATCAGTTGATATTTTGTTCCTAAAACCCCGAAAATGCAAGAAAGAAATAGAAACTTACATTTTTTGACATTCTAATATTTCGGATATTACTTTAAAAAATCATATATCATTTTTTTATTTTGGGAACATAATTCCCCTTTTATATATTATTTTAATTCCCTTGTTATTGTTTCTATATTATTTTTAATGGGAATATAATGGGAAAATAACGGGAATAATTGGGAACTATTGGGAATATCAATAACTTAAGACATAATTATGATACGAAATACATTAATGAACATTTTTAAACCAAATATCACATTTTTGTCGGTTCTATTTTTCAAATTTCCCCGTTTAAATTTATTCCATAACCAACTATTCAAGTGTAAAAATGCTATTAATTACCATTACCATTATTTACTGTTGGTAAGATATATATACTGATAAATCGTATATATTAACGCAGTTTCTTGAAAATTTACGGATTGGTAGGTCGCATAATATGAAAGGTGGTAGCACTAGATTTCAACAGAAATTTACAGCAGATATGTTCCTGAATGCTCTATCAATTGACAGTATCAAGTCCACTGCGACTATTATGACTTCAGTGGGATGCAGCAGGTCCACTGCTAAAAACATGCTTTATAAGCTTGTAACTGAGGGTAAAGTAAAGAAAATAGAAATTGAAGGCGACGGTTATGGTTGGCAAAAAGTCAACGGTGATTAAAATGAGTTCCATTGAAAATACGAAGCAAGATATTGATTCAAAAATCGCGTCAAAATTGGCACCGGAATTAAAAGAAGATTGTCTTCAAGATCGTCCGTGCAAGTTGGAAAAAGATTCAATAGAGCTATGGAAACTTGTAAGTGTACTCAGTGAAATATGTGACCTACCAATCGAAAAACAATGTTTATCACTCACTCAGGTACTTTTTGATAAAGAAAGCGAACATAGATATTTAAATTTATGCGAAAGAGCAATGCAAGAGCAAGGAGTTGCGTTTGATCAAGAACTGGGTATTATTCATAAATTGGATTGCACTATACTCAATAAAAATGGTAATACTGAAGAAAAACCTGTGTTTTTGTTGATTGATTCAAAAATTTATCCTGAAATAGATTGTAGACATCTACCTGAAGAGTTGCTAAATAGTGTGCTATAAATTGTAGATATCTTGTTCTAAAAGAATTGTGGGGAAAATCAAAATCTTCCGTACACATTTGTATTTATAGTATTAGAAGATCTCGATGCACATCACAAATTTATTAACTTTCTCACTATTGCTCCGGGAATTTCCTACATCAAATAGTTTAAAATCTAAATTTATGATAACTGAGTCAAAATCTAAAATTGATACTCCTGTATAAATAAGTTGTTATTAGTTATCTGGCTTAATCAAATGATTTTAATTGTCAAAAAATTATTATTGTGAGCCACAGGGAAGAGATACGGCAGCCCGGTAGAAGGTTTGGGTTAGGTCTACGGGAGAATCTAGATAGTAAACCTAAGTTTAATTTATCATATAGTTTTACCACATATTCTAAATAGTACCATCTTAAGCTAAAAGGCGTTAAATTTAGGTGAGAATCCTATCTTAAAATTTCAGTGATTATATTTACCACATTAGTTTTATTATTTTAAAGTAATAAAAATGTATGAAAAATATAGTGAAGGTACTTACCGTACAGCCAAATTTGAAACATGGGGAATTAATTCGGTCAAAAAATGATTTTTCCTGGGACTACTGAATGAACTTTTATTTAAAGTTCCATGCCAACCTTATTACCTTAGTCAATAAACTGGCTCAGAGCGTCTGAGGATGGCTCAGTTTGTATTTGATGGTATAAAGCCCGTCCGTATGCAGAACAAAACTAACTAAATATTAAATAGAAGATCAACTTATATTAACTAGATGGAATAAAAAACGGTGAATTTATGGCACGCTCTACTAAGTTAACTCCTGAGCTACAACAGATAATCGGCGATAATGTTGCCTTGGGACTCACATATTCACTTGCATCCGAAGCTGTTGGCATAACATACAAGACTTTCAATTCCTGGATGAAAAGGGGGAAGACGGAGAAATCTGGGAAATATTATCAGTTTTATAGATATATCCAAAGACAAAACGCTGAAGGTGCTAAAATACTATTGGAATACCTGATAAGAGCAGCTGATGCGGGAAATTACCAGGTTTGCATGTGGATTCTGGAGAGACGTTTCAGTGAAGACTTTGGTAGACGTGTGTACAGAAAAATGAATGTTGTTTCAGAGAACAAAAACGAGAATGTTGAGATTATTGTCAAGGACACAGATGAAATTAGGAGTGAAATTCTAGAGAAGTTTGATCGAGTTGGAGAAAGTAATTAGTTTTTAACTAGTCTGAGACTGGACCTACGTAGGTAGTGGAAGAACAACCTGTCGTAGAACAAGTAGAATCCATTGTAATACAATCACGTGTAGCAATAATACCCCTATATTAACACATAGATCGCCTGAACAAATGATAAATTCCTCCCTACTCATTGAAAAAACTAATAACTTCATCTTGGATGGTTTTCCCACATGATGCGTGGATAGCTTGAGTCAAATTGCAGGATCAATGACTACAATTGCATTTTATCCCTTATCATGCATGCATAGTTTTTTGCTATAAAATTTATGCATCAGTGGGAACAATAAATCAACATGAAGTTAACAACAATAAAATATTGTTTATGTAATTAGTGATATAATCAATTTAGTGATACATCGCCAGATCAGTACTGGCCATCGTCAGTTTCAATGTTCGTACCCTTCTTCTTAATGTCCATGTTCTCCATGCCCATCATGCCCATGTTTTTGTCGATTTCGCTGTTCATGACCATTTTCTTCTCTTTAACCACAACAGGTTCTGCGCTCACTGCTACAGCTGTCAAAGATACTACAAAAAGGACTAACAGCAAAATAGCTAATACCTTTTTCATTCTGCTAGATGATTGTTTCAACATTTATTTCACTCCTTTTTTATTAAGTTCGATACAATTTTAATTCGATTAGGACTTACGAAGTTAAATTGAAAAACATACTATTGACAAAATTGTAATTGTCCATTCAAAGCTTGTTTATGTTTACTCATTTATCGACATTAAGACATTTGTATGTGATTTTCAGTTTAACGATATAAGTTCAGAATTATTATTAATGATCATTAATATATATTATTTATTGTATATTAATCAGTATTTATATTTTGATTTATTTGGTGTTATATATATTGTATAATATGAAAATAAAAAATTTTATTTAAGAAGCAGAGTAGTTGAGGTATTTCCTAACTAGAAAACAGTATTGAGATTAACAGTCTTAATACTCATTGGTATAATGAAGAGTGGATGACAGGAAACAAGTAGGTTAATTAGTTCCAAGTATTCCAGGAGCTCCAGATGTTATATGAGTCCCATAAGCTCCAGGAGTCATAGAAGGAAACTAATCATCTTATAAACCACCTAACTGAGTCACGTCATAAGAAAGTGATTTGGAGTATTGGATTAAAAAATATAAACCTTTTCGGTATTTTAGGATTAATTTAAAATCACTTTCTAAATACGACACAATATATATGACGTTTGTAAACAGTTATTTAAGGAAATCACATTCACTATCGACATTTATTCATTTGTGCAGTTACTTTTCAACTGGGAAATTATTTTTAACCGATTTTAGCAAAGTACTAACAATGAATTTTGATGGTTTATACGCCCAATAAGCCGATGGGATTACTACCGCTGAAGTCTGCTACATGAAATGTCGAAATTTCAGTCAAAGTTGGATACAGGCCCGCCGAGAACCCTAAATGCGGAACCCAATCGCGATGGCTGCGAAACAGCATACAGAGTAAAGAGGTCATCTGCTTCTATTTTTTAACAACTTTGAAGGGCCTCATCATCTCACCGTCCTCGTGGTCGAGGAGGTGGCTAGTGCCAAACGTAACCTGGTTCCATTGTAGGGTCGAACGGGTAAGGCGAGCCGTCCTTAGCGGCAAAGCTGATGCGTACTCTGGTGACCTCGCCTTTGTTTATCCTGATTGTATCCTTCCATCCTTGTTCGTTCTCGTTCGGACCCCTTGGACTAGCCAATAGATACGGCTCCAGGGGAATGTTGACAGTCGGTTCCTTCAACGGAAGTTCTGGGTGCCAGCATTATTGACCTTCAACCGGCATCGAGGTAATCACTCACTTTGAACGCCTGCCGGTTCACAAGCTGGAACATAGACAGGTGCATGTGAATGGGATGAGTCGTGTCGTCTGCATTGACGATAACCCAGTCCTCTGTCTCGCCGAGCACAGGCATCTCGGATGTGGGAGCGCTGTATGATTGGCCATCCAGAAGCATGATCATTTCACCCGGGACCATAACCAGCGAAAGCGTTCTCTGGACCTTCCCAGGTTTCAGCGTAGGAAAAGAACCCTCCCCCAGGTATGGGTTCAGGAAAGCTGGAAGCTTATTAGGCTTGAAGCCCAAGGCATCCATTACTGTGAACTGTATGATCTGGCCGACAGTCTCCGGATTAGGAATTGTTCCGTCGGGGTACGTGGCAATCGCGCTATTCTTAAGAATGATTTTTTCCCCGGGCTTCATGCCAGAAAAATCCACCAGAATCTCAGCCCTCTCTCCCGGGGCTATCAGTACCTTCTTGAGCTTAATGGGAGATCTCAGATAGCCACCATCGACACCTATTTGTATTAACTCCATACCGTTTGAAAACGATAGCTCATAAAATAGATTACCTGAAGCGTTAAGCAGTCGGAACAGATACTGCCCTCTGTCGACATCCAGGTTTGGCCATACCTTGCCATTGACAACGATAATATCGTTTAATGTGTCTGAAACCCAGTATGGATAGAATTCCGGGTCAGTGTCCGTCGTCGGATAAGATAGTTCGTTATTACCTGTCCCCTCATCCGTCTCGTAGAACATTACGTCCTGGATGGCCATAGGTATTTCGTATTTACCATGGGGGAGAAGTGGCATGACAGTGTCTTTGGGATCTCTGATAAGGTAAAATCCGTAAAGCCCGGCATACACAGTAAGGCGTACGAGACCTAAGGTATGTTCATGGTACCATAATGTTGCCGCAGGCTGGGTGTTGAGGTATGTGTATGTATTGGTAACAAATGCCGGACCTTTGATCCCATTCGCTGTAAACCAAGCATCTGGATTGCCATCATACTTGGGAGGGGTTTCTCCACCGTGTAAATGTATTACAATCGGCACCGGACTTTGTGCTTCCGGGTAGCCAGGCGGGAATGCCTTGAAGGGCGGCCTTGGCACAGTCATCTTATTTGGATTCGCCCAGTGAAGCGTTGAGTCTACCGGTAACATGAATGGTATAGTGATGTCGTTTGTCCATCGTACTTCGATCGGTTCTCCCCTGGTCACCTCAAACGTTGCCCCGGGCACACCTTTAAAGATAATAGGCTTACCGGTACCTGAATCTTTAACAAGGCCACTAAACCCGAAAACTGTTGTCGGTCCATACCCTGTGGGCCTTCCAGAGCCGTCAGTAACAGGTGGTATCTGCTGGGTAAATGAAGACGCTGATATGTCAAATCTTCCAGTTACTGGATCAGAAATAAACGATGGAGGTTTCGCTAATTGATTAACGTATTTCGGTATTTTGGAGGGTGTCAGAATTTTTTTCGGCGCCTCCTGCTCATAACACATCACGTTTTTGAGAATGCCTGCAGCTGCATTCCAGCCTAATGCTGTGGCTCCGGCGGCAGCCATCACCATTTGAATAAAAAACCTGCGGCTGACTTTCATGAAGAAATCATTTCCCTGTGTTAATAAATTATATTTATAAATGTTTATTATCAATTATAGTTATAAATATTTATTATTAATTATAGTTATAAATATTTATTATTAAAACTTACGCGGTTGGAATTTTCTAACGTATTATCGAAATTCTCTAGTATTAAAGAAGCTATAATATTTTTATTTCATTAAAAATCATGGGCATGGAGATATGCAGGCTAGAGAAAAAATAACGAACACTGATAGTTCTAAAATTCAAATAAATGGGCTTTACCCTCAATACAAAAAATATAACTCCGAAGGGGAAATATCAAAAAATTTGGATGAATTTCACGAAGAAAGTGGGCACAAATTTGCTGGAAATACGCTGCATCATGATCATTCGGAAGATCAAGAACTACATGCTGGCGAGAAATCAGGTCATGAGCATCTGGAGGTGGGGGAACATCAGAATCACGAACAGCACGAAGAGATGAAGCATATACAGCGTAAATAAAGTAAAAATGTAGCTCATGTGCAACATAAAGAAATGGATCATCAAGTCAATGAGAAACACGAAGGAATGAAACATGGAGGTCATGAGCTGTCCATAGGGAGAGATCATGGCGATCACCATGTTCATATGCTTGCAGATTTCAAAAAAAGATTTATCACTTCTCTCGTATTAACTATCCCGGTTTTGCTGCTTTCTCCTACGATCCATAATTTTTTCGGCTTTGAGTTTCATGTTCAAAGTGCGGATTTCATCACATTTCTGCTTTCCTCAGTCGTTTATTTTTACTTCATAACATTTGTGATCGAATATTTAAGTTCTCTATTTTTTACTGGATCATTTAATAGTGGTATCTGTACTTGATAGAATACTTCATTATTGTAAGAAGATAAACATAAAAGGAAAAATTAAAGGCTTAAAATGAGAAAGAGATTGGGAATCAAAACTGGAGTTCCATATTCCTAATTTTACAAAAATTCTTGTGAACTAGTAATATTATATCAAAGTGTGTAGATTTTTAAATAATTAAATATGTGGAAAAGTAAACCAGTATTGACACTCTAAAAGGCTTTTCTGGATTTCTAGCTGCAAGATAAGGGATATACAGGTTTTAATGGACCAATTTTTCCATGACCGCAAGGATCAGGCTAATTTCCTCAGCATTTTGTCTTAATCAATATTCAAAAAACATTTATCTGAGAGCATCTTTAAGAGTAATTGAGGAATAAGGCGACATTGGTACACAGAGAATTAAATCATAATCTAAAAAAACTGTTCAGAAAAGAGAATATTATGCTTAACCGATAGCTATGAATTAACAGATATGATTTTTGACTGATTTTGGAATCGTATTCTAGCTAGCAAATAAGGTTTTTTTAGGTATTTTTTGCCACAAAATGTGGGTTTTAATATTAACAATGCGTATTGTACATTGTCAGTTCACAATTGTGAATAAGTGTTTATAGGATGAAAAAATGCTACGCAATGGATTTTGAATCCCTTTCATTCTGATATAATTCCGAGCTGACTTAAACGTCCTCATACATTCAGATCTTTATAAAACCTCCAAAAAATCGAACAAAAATAGAAAAACTACCAAATAAAGAAAAGATGGAAATGAAAGAAATGGTTGAAGATAAAAAGCCGATTAAGATATTACCGCAAGCTGGAAAAGTGGAAATGGAAAAGATAGAAACGAGGTGGGTGAAAATAGACCCAGTGAATAAGTGGTGGGTGATATAACCCCAACTCTTTTAGCATCGGTTAACAAATTTTATACACACATTTGAACACTAAGTACGTTGATTTTCCAACATAATTCATAGATATATAGCATAAAAATAACATTTTTTTGACATTTTGTACCCACCCAAATCCAAATGTTGAATAAGTAAATTCTCGAAGTCCTTGACTCGAACAAAGATATTCATCAATAATTGAATCCAAGACCCTCAAGATTTATGATAATGGTCCTGAGTCATTGGTCAACTTTGAAAAAACGAATATTTTCTCCGTATTTGAGGATATTTATAGAGATCCCAATGAATATGGCTTTCAAGAGGCATGAGCATTGGAAATTAAATACAGATTCTAAATTTAAATTTCATAGTAAATGGGAATATTCCTAAATAAAAGAATAAATCAATCGAAGATTCGGCACTGAATTAGCAAGGATAGACTTAATTGCTATTTTAATTAGTCTTCTCACATGGCTAGCATATGCGAATAAACATTTATGTGAATAAACACTTTTTTCTCACGGGGATTAAAATGGACGAAATTGAAATTAAAGAACTAACCCCACCCGAATATAAAGAATGGGATCTACTTGTAGAAGAAACTCAACATAGTACACCTTTTCATACCAGTGGCTGGCTGAATATCTACAGGGACGTCCTTTCCAGAGATCTCAGAATCTATGGCTGCTTTAGAAACAGTGAGTTTGTGGAAGGATGCCCTGTTTTTGTTAAGAAATTCAAAGGAGCTATGAAAATAGGATCTTCCACTCCTAATATGACTGACTATTGCGGCCCTCTTATAAAGGAGAGCTCCAGCTCCAAATGGAGAAACAAAGTAAAAGAAAATTACGACGTCTTGAGCTCCCTCAGGGAAGTCTTCTGTAGGCAGGGCTAGATAGTATCCACCTCAAATTTCCTCCAGGGCTTAAGGATGTAAGACCATTTACCTGGAATGGCTGGGACTCAAAGGTTCACTATACTAATTACCTAGACTTGAAAGAAAATATCGATAATAATATTTCAAGGACGATCCGAAAGGATCTTAAATCAGCAGCTGAGGCAGGACTTAAGACAAGGATATGGAATGATCCTGACACTTATTATGATTTGTTTTCTAAAATATATGAAAAACAAAACCAAAGCCTCCATTGCCTAGGAAGTTTTTCGAAAGAATTTTTAATCTAATTTGGAAAAAAGATATTGGTTACATGATTGTCGCCGAAACTTCTGATGAAGAAGCAGTCGTAGCTCATCTGAATATTTACGGAAAGAAATCTACGGTTACCTGATCTAATGCTCGGAATCCGTCTTTTAGCCAAAGAGGATCCAATGCTCTTCTTTATTATAATGAATTTCTTGACTTGAAGTCCAGAAATTTTGAATATATGAATGTTATGTCAGGAAATATCCCCAAATTTGCGGATTTTATCAGGGGCTTTTCTCCTAAACTTATGCCTTACTATAGTGTAGCTCTGAAAAGTAAAAAATATTCAATCATAAAAAATTTATATGAAATCACTATTGAAGCCCTAAAGGTTTAAAGTTTTTTTAACATATATTTGTATGAAGAAGAGAATACTCTGAAGGATTATATGAAGCTCTCAAATCATAATTTTAACTTAGAAATCTATTATTTTTTTCATTGATTCTGGTCTTCACCTAGTTTTTATTCGACGGCAACAACATGAAATTGTACAAAATCTGTTTTGTCTCCATGGCTAAAAATAATGTGGTATATATAGACTCCTCTTTGAAAAATCTCTCAAAAAATTGTATTTATCCCAACAGGAAAAAATTCAGCCATCTCTTTATTTAGATAACCATTGTGAAGCACCTTAAATGCTTGAATTATCTGTGAATTTTTGCACTTTTGTATGTCATTTCAATAGCCAGAAGCTGTTAGTATTTTTTAGATGAAAGTGTTATTTGATAAGCTTTTTTTCTCTTTTTTTCATATCAATTTATGATAACACTTAATAATATATAATTAGTATTTTTAAAACACAATGAAGGTATCTGACTGAGTTTTGATAGTTTCTGAAATTGAATTATCTTGATATTAAAAATGGGGGATTCTAATTTAATTTGTATTCAATTAAGATACAAGATATCCAAAAAGTATTATTTTATTATGCCAATATCAAAGAATTATATCAGAAAATCACTACAGATGGTATTCGAAGTTGTGTATAAAAATCGTCAAAATATGACAAATTAGTTAATATGAAATTGTTGTTCGATTTTATTATTTTTGGTGTGAAAATAATTTTTGTTCCCAAACAAATTTTCATACCATTAAATAAATATAAAATTTATGCCAGATTAAATCTGTTAATAGTAGGATTAACCAGCTAGCACAAGTACTAATCATCTTAAATGTTGGCCTACAAACGAAAAATACATAATTAATATTATTTTGGAGGGAATGAAATGAGTGAAAAGTGTACATCTGAAGCAGTGAAAGTTCCTTATGCTGTAAACAATATTGAAAAATGTATGTGTCCACAATGCCCCGTCCAAGCCGACAGTGTGTGCACCTTGGATAAAATTGGAAATTTAAAAAATGAAATGAAACGTTTAGGAAAAAATGAAGCTCCAGAGCCTCCCAAGGTCCCAGGAGTCTACTGTTCATCAGGTACTGCTACTTGCAGCGATTTAGACCATAACAGAGATTGCATTTGTAAAACCTGCTCGGTCTAGGAAGAACATTGTCTGGAGCATGCAGACACGATGATGTATTTCTGCAATAACGGTAGAACGACCTGATTCTTTTTCTTGAAAGATGATAGATTTTTCTTTTATCATTAGGATTTACGTGCTTGAGAAGCAAAATAGATGATTTGTAGGTCTGTCACAAATATTGTAATTTCGACAGTTTTAGGTTTAAAGCTTATTGATTTTAGGATCTACGCAATTCAACTATCCTAATAAGAATTTGACCAAAAAATCTATTTTGCGTGATTTTGATTTTTGAGTGTGTAAGTTATAGATTTCTTAGTTCAATAGCGCGTGTCCTACTGTATTTGATTGTGTCTTATAGGGAGCTATATGAACTGTGAATGTCAAAATTCAATGAAAATTTGAATAGGAACATACCAATATATACCAGCACCGTAATTTGAGGTATTTTAGTTTATGTGGATCTGGAACGAAGGGAAAAGTGTATCCAGTAACTGATTACAATAAGTATAAAGGACATTTGCTTGCCATGAATCTGTCTTTGCAGAAATTTTTGATATTGAAAAATTGATAGGTTAAAAAGGCAGTGTGGCCTGCCCGGAAAATTGCATAGAATGCAAGCAGTGCGTGGAAGCTGGTACTAAAGATGCTATCGAACCTATTGAAGGCTAAATCTAAATTCTTAAAAGTGGTGAAAATAATGCATCCCAAAATTGATTATAATAAATGTGTAGGTTTACTAGAATGCTATGGTGTTTGCCCTGCGGACGTGTTTGATGCTGACGAATCAACAGAAGGAAAAAGGACATTGGTAGCGCGTCCTGAAGACTGTACAGAGTGTGAGCAGTGCGTACAGGTCTGTTCTACAAACGCAATAGAACTCGTAGAGGATTAAAGATTATTCAGATGGTAGTAAAAACATAAGCTTTGTCAGTATAACTATTGATTTGGCATTCTATTAACTTTACATAACTTTCGGCACACTGGTTATTTTTACCTTAAGATTGTATGTTGATAGTAATTCAATCATAAAAAATAAATAAAGGAGGTCAATATAGCTAAGTTAAATCAACAACAACCGTAGGAGGTTAAGAATTTGATTGAATGAAAAAACAACGAATGAGCTGATTTGCGATGCTTTAGTCCTTTTAAATTCATATTTTCACATGCTTTAATCCAAGTTTTTATTTTCTTTAATACTCTTTTTAATTTTACAAGTTACAATAGCAATTGTTAATACTTGAACCTACTTTTTAAGGCAAAAATATCCCTAATCTTCTGTATTTATATACCTGGAGCCAATGTGTTGGCCGAGGTCTTATTTACCAAAACTTTATTTATATGTTTATCAATATAATATTCAGAATTTTTGGCTTCAAATGCATCGCAGTGCTCCTACACAATTAAAAAAACTGAGTACAGTTTGACATAATTTAGGCACATGCTATTAAATGTAGAGAATTGTTTTAATGGAATCAGTACGATGAAAAAGCATATTGCAGAGCATATGATACAGATGCAGAAATTCATACGATAGTACAAATCTGGCCTGAATGTGACATAGAAAAAAATCAAAAATAAAAGAAATAGTCCTATTCTTGCAGCGTTATTATCTTGCATAATTCCAAGACTCGACCATGTCGGTTTCGTTGCAAAAAATCCTTTCTAATGATACAATAGAATAAAACGAAAACCAAAGATA
>OCZT010000054.1_pt1 | contig 94581 bp, 75 predicted proteins | sample 1539031 | NCBI WGS metagenome assembly OCZT01 (sample SAMEA3539308, study PRJEB22396) | soil metagenome | biome: tundra; feature: field; material: soil | place: USA | collected 2010-05 | depth 0.15 m
AATATTTTTGACCCCAATTCAGATTTTAGAGAATTTCGATAAATCCCGGAGTTTCACGAGTCATGTATAATATGTCCTTTAGAAGTATATGACGAAATTTAGGGGTTTATCGAAATATTCTTTAAAAAAATTATAGTTGCAGGCTTTAATTTAATTGGAAAACTAAAACAATCCGGATTGTTTTTTGCAGGAAACCTTCCACAAGAAATTTTCCAAAAAGAAACTTGAAATTTGAAAAGATTTGGTACTGTAAATTGCCAGTTTTTAAAATACTGAAGTTAAAAGGGGATGGCGGTCAATGGTAAATGACCCTGAAAAAGAAGAAAGTACTGACATTCACAACAAAGAGATTGAAAGAGAGATCTCAGTTGCTGAAGTCATGAATAAAACAATTATAGTAATGGATATCAACTCAAATATTCAATCTATTGCTATGGAAATGGTCAGGTGTGAAGCAGGAAGCGTTGTTATTACTGAAAACAGAAAGGCTATTGGGGTAATAACTGAAAGGGACCTTGTGAAGAATATAGTTGCAGAGGATAGGAGGCCAAGTGAAGTGAATGCAAGTGAAATCTTCTCAACCCCACTGATAACCATTGAACCCGATAAAAGTGTAGTAGAAGCTTCCGAAATCATGTTGAAAGCAAATATAAAAAGGCTGCCAGTTCTGGAGAAGGATACAATAATAGGAGTGATCTCAACTACTGATATTTTGATGGTAACACCTGGGCTCAATACTATACTCAAAGATCTTATTGATATGAACCGTGAGACCCTACTCTCTGTTCCCTCAATTGAAGAGATTTCAGAGGAATTCAATACAGGAATATGTGAATCCTGTGAAACTTATTCATCTGACCTTAAATTCATGGACGGTAAATACTTATGTGGGAAATGTCAACAAGAAGAAGGAGAGTACTATGAATGAAGTATATATTTAGCTATCAGTCAATGAATACGAGATCTCAGTATAATACAGGACGGTAAGAAATGAAAGTGGATAGAATTATGTCGTGTGAACCGGTAAGTATCAAATCTGAGGACTTTATAACTCACGCCCGTCAGCTGATGCGTGATCACTTTCTTCGAGGTATTGTTGTTGTTGATGATGGGAACAGGCTTGTGGGTATGCTTAACGACCAGGACATTCTTCGAGTCACATCTACTCGCTCGAACGTAACTGTGGGAGGATATGCAAGGCAGACCCCAACGGTCACTCCAGATATGGATGTCATGAAAGCTGCAAAGCTAATCGTCCAGTCAAAACAAAACCGGTGCCCAGTTGTCATATCAACTGACGAACATACAGTTGTAGGAATTCTGAGTGATGTAGACATTCTCAGAAATGTGGAAATCCCAAGAAACATTCCCGAAACTATAGAAGCGATCATGACTAAAAAAGTTAAAACCTGCTCTCCAGAGGAGAGGGTCAGCAAAATTTGGGGGCATATGCTCGAAACAAATTATACCGGCATTCCAGTAGTTTCAAGTGGAGAAGAACCTATTGGAATGATAACCCGGAGAGATATAATCAAATCAGGAGCTGTGCGAATTTCGCTGGAAGATGAGCGAGCAAGCAGCCTTAATGACAGCCCAAAAGTTAAAAAGGTAATGTCAACTCCTACATACACTCTTTCGGAGAGCGATTCTGTCAAGAGCGCAATTGAGATGATCATTCACTATGATATCGGAAGAGTGACTATAGTAAATGGAAATGGAAAAATATCCGGAATTATTGATAGACGGGACCTTCTTGAATCCATTGTCAATGCCTCGACTGAATAACCTTTCGAAAGCTGCTTTTTGAAAGAAAAGCTTTCGCACAAAAAGATTATAGAATTGAAGATTGTCATTAAAAAATATGATTGACAAATAAAGAAAATCTTTCGGAAAGATTCGGGAAAAATATTATCAAGTTTTGTTTTTTCAGGAAAGAACATGGATTTACTGGAAAATACTTCAGATTCCAAGGAAATTCCTGCAAATGGACAGAAATAAAAAGGTATGTGAAAAAAAGCAATTAACTGCAACTCTAACTCGGTGATCCAATTGAACAAAAATACAACGTTTTCATCAGCCGAAAAAAACAAGATTAAGGAAAAACTAAACAAAGGGGACAGGGGAGTGCAGCGGAACGACCCGAAGATAGCAAGCAGTACAGGCACAATGGACCGGGGTCCACTGGAATTTAAGTCACGCATTTCGGAACATGAAGGGCGCATCCTAGCTTTAGCAACAAGGAATGTAGTGACTCTCCCTCCCACAGCAACCATTATGGAAGCAGTTAAGATTATGACTGAAAAAAGGTTCCGGCGTATTCCGATTGCAGATGCTGGAACACATAGACTGGAAGGAGTGGTTACTTCCGTAGATATTATAGATTTTCTGGGGGGCGGTAAAAAAAGTTTGCTCATTGAAAAACGCTTCAATGGTAACCTACTAGCTGCAATAAATGAGGAAATACGGCAAATAATGGAAACTGATATTGCCTATCTCCACGAACAGGCAGACTTTAAGGGAGCTGTTTCAGTGATGCTTGAAAGAAGGACAGGGGGGCTGCCGATTGTGGACAGTAACATGCATGTGGTTGCAATATTTACCGAAAGGAACGTAATAGAGCGTATGGGCGGGCTCGTCACAGATAAAACTGTTGATGAATACATGACCAAGAACGTAAAGATGGTATCAACTGATACGCCTATTGGGCATACGGCAAAATTGATGGTAGAGAACAAGCTCCGAAGACTTCCTGTAGTTAAGGATGGAATCCTCGCTGGAATTGTTACAGCCTCTGATATTGTCCATTTCCTTGGAAGGGGAAACGCTTTCAGCAAACTGACAACCGGAAATATTCATGAAGCCTTTGAACAACCTGTGGGGTCTATTGTCTCGAAAGATCTAATATGGACAAGTTCTGGCACAGACATGGGAAAAGCGATGGGAATTATGCTCGAGGAAAAAATAGGTTCACTCCCAGTACTGAAAGAAGGGGTGCTACATGGCATAATTACAGAGAGTGATTTCCTGAAACTTTTGAGTTCTGAACATAATATCTAACAAACTATCCAAATCTAAATTAAGAGGATTTATATAAACCCCAATTTTTGGCGGGTTGCCTATAAGCATATATAGATAAGTTATTGAAATCGAAGACTTGTCGGAATTCTCTAAGTTAACTGCAATTAAATTGAAACTCAGAAAAAGTTTGAGCTTAATTTTACATGAGCTTAGAGAGGAAAAAATTCCCCTGCTGAATAGATCAAGAAACAATTCCGTAGCGCGGGTGTTCAATATTTTGAAGTGTAGCTAATTTTAAATAAGAACCTTCTCAAATTAGTTTTTACTCAGCAAAAGGTATCATCATTACCCTAAAACTATAACATCTACAATTACAAATTGTAAATTTCACATCCGATTCAAAAACTGTAATTATCAACACTTATATATCGTAAAAATTAAGGAGGAATTCCATGAATGTGGCGGACATCATGAGTTCACCTGTGTATGTCATAAACGCAGATGAGCCCGTATCCCATGCAAGAAAACTGATGTTAAAGCATAGAATCAGTACGTTGCTTGTTCTGAATGAGGGGAAGATGGTGGGAATCACCACTAAATCGGACATTATCAACCGTCTGGCTCAAGCTGAACCCCTCTGGAGGAGAAGGCCAATAGACCAGATTCCTATAAAGCTGGTGATGACAGAATCAGTCATTACTATTTACCCAGAAGCCTCCATTTCCCAAGCATCCGCCTTAATGCTCGAGAACCGAGTGCATAACATCCCAGTGGTAAAGAACAAAATTGTAGGTATTGTAACCAGGACAGATCTCGTTCGCTATGTTGCGGAAAATACTGAAGAAATAAAAACAAAAATTTCTAAATTAATGACTGAAGATGTCATTTCTGTTCACAGACATCATACCATCAACCATGTAATCGACGAAATGAACAAAAATGAGATTCAAAGAGTAGTCGTTAAGGATGATACAGGAAAATCTGTCGGTATCATTTCCAGGAAAAGCCTTGCTTTAAACCTCTTGACTGACAATGAAGGCGGCCTTTCCACAAAAAATATCAAAATGGCCCGCAAATCTTCCCCTGGAGGCCAAAAAACCTACAGATACGTAAAAGAGGTCTTTTTGACCGCAGAAGATATCATGGTTTCCCCAATAATTTCCATTGAAGCGTATGAAAACGTCAGTACAGCTGCAAAAAAAATGATCGAAGAAGGAGTTACTGCCCTTCCTGTCAGTGATGGAGAAGATATCGTGGGTATACTAACCAGAACAGATATCATGAAAGCTATCCTCTAAAACACAGTGTATGGAAATCTACGCAACAAAGAAAAGAAATAGTAACATTAAAGACAAAAAAGCAAAAGAAGAATACTTAGTAAAAATGTGAGATTTGTATTATTTTCCTTGATTTTTAATTTATTACGATCGCAGAATGGGGGGATCCTTCATGAATTTTTGCAATCTCAGAAAATATTTAAAAATCTCAAAATCTAGAAAAACGGATGATGAAAACACGCAAAAAAATTGCGAAAAATATAATGAAAATTCTGGATACGCATAAGGTGAATTGCATGCAAGTTAAAGACATAATGGTACAGCCACATAGAATTGACAAATCAGACACCATATCACACGCTTTAGACCTTATGGAGAAAAAGAACACAAAAAGACTGTTAATAGTCCACAGTGATCAGGTTCTTGGAATACTTACCATGAGAAGTCTGACAGAGCAGCTCGGAACTCGAAAGAAACTGAGCAAACCAGCATCCTCTCTGCATGTTGCGACAGCCGTATCCGACAACTTTGTAAAGGTTCTGCCAGATACCGACGTTAAAGATGCCCTTACCCTGATGAAAAAAAAAGGCGGCGTGATCATCATCACTGATGAAGTAAATGTAATGGGTTGGGTGACTCCCCAGGAATTTATGAAAATGAGCCATTTCAACGGCTTTGTAGGGGAGGTAATGGAAAAAAGTCCTATCACTATTAGCCCTTTGGATCGTGTGAGTCATGCCAGACATCTAATTCTGGACAAAAATGTTGGAAGGCTACCAGTTATTGAAAATGGAAAGCTTGTAGGTATTGTTGCAGAAGATGATATCGCTTTTGCTATGCGCTCTTTCCGGGATCTTGTAGCTGGCAATCAGCAAGATTCAAGGATCAAGAATCTACTGGTAGGAGATATCATGACTCGAAGTGTAGTTAGTGTCTATACCAATACCCCACTTTCAGAAGCTATTCAGACAATGTTGGAACATGATGTAGGAGGTGTTCCAGTCCTTAACCTTGAAGAAGAACTTGTTGGTTTCCTGGCCCGCAGGAACATCATAAATACAATTGCAGAATGAACCAAATATGAAAGCCGACATTCTGCAGATGTACACATGTGTATAATTTGTTTGTCTACTTGCCCACTATCATTGAAAGCTAGATTGCTTTTGAAGCTATTTTCATATTGAAAAAATAGATGGATCCTTGTGTACATCTGTAGAAAGTGGATTAGATGATAAAACTTTCAGAAAAAAAACCAGAAAAAAACTAAACTAATAAAAGTAGATAACTATTCAGCCTGGAAAAAAATTTATGAGTGTCTAAACTACAAGAGTTTTTTTTACGATTTTTGACAATTTGAATCAACAACTATGGGTAATGAAATTACCCAAAAGGACAATTTAGCATCCATAATAAAAATCACATCTAAATTTTAGATAGCAATTCAATGATTAGTTTTCAGCTATCTTTAAAAACCAAATCTAAGAAACCTTAATATCAAGATAATGATGAAATCGATGATCTAAAAAGGTGTGGTAAAAAGTATTTTAATTTGTTCGTTCCTGTTATTCGAAGAATTTCAAGCTCGTTTTCGAATAAAATATAGACTTTTTGATAAATCTAATGGCACTTCACTGTACGTACTTTATACGTTTGTAGAGAACACGATAGATTAAGCATATGAAGATAAATAGCTTCGAATCTAATTAACTACGGAACTATTTCACAAATCCGAAGAAGATCAAAAAATTGTAACAAATCAATATATACCTCAAAAATCGTACACGTTTCCTGTAGCTTCCTTGAAGATGACATCAAAATTGTCCACACGTGAAATAGTTGGTCCTTTCCGGAGTTCATTTATCAGAATTTTTATAGATTCACACCTACCCTCGGCTACCACTAAAACTCTTCCATCTATAAAGTTTATAGGATTGCAATCCACAAAAAGCCTATCGGCAGCGTTCTTTGCAAATCTTCGAAAACCAACGCCCTGTACCCTTCCTGAGATATAGATTTCCGCACGAACTGTATCTCCATAGTTCACATCTGACTATTTTTGAACGAAAACTTATAAAAACGTTTGCTATTCTAAAATATTTTCGAATCTAGTCAGTTCCGAAAACCATTCCTAAAAGTCAAAATAAAATCAAAAAAATTATCTAATTTAATGGATTAGTTGATTATGATAACTAGAAATGACTTTTTTTTCCAGAGAAAAAAGAATTTGATTGATGGAAAGCAGCTAGTAATTGCTTTAATGTCAGCTATTCTTAGCTAGTATGTAATAAATAAGGATTATAGGCGAAGAAGCTCAAAATTCATTTCAACTAACAGAAGAGAAATTTGAAGTTTTGAACTCCTCCATACAGAAGGATAATGCCCAAACTCCAGACACCTATACAATCATTTAAGGAAAAAAAACCCTTCAAAATTGTAAAAAATTATTGAGAGCATAATCTAAAACTGAAGAAGACTATGTCTATCACAAAATTATGAATCTCAAAAAGATGACTCAAAAATAACTTGGTCTGATTGAGCTGGATTCTGATCTTGACATTGAAATTGTTACTTGAATTTTCGTGTAGAAAAATTCCAAGGAAATTGTACTGAGTCAGGCTGATTTTGCAATATCCAAGATTGCTGCAAATGAAACACGCAATGGATCTACGATCAGGAAAGCGATTGATTATTGTTATCATCTGGCAGTTGCTCCGGAATATTATAGTCAGACTGTTAATGTTAATAGGGAATTTGCTTCTACATACAATAAGGAATTTGCTTCTACATACGCATTTTCGAAAAATTACTTGGCCAAAGAATGAGGATCTCTATGATTCAAAATATACGGATCTGCTGAGAGTCATATCTAAATCTAGGTTTCGTAGGAGGAAACCATCCGATCTTATCGGCTACTTTCAGGGAGAAATTTTGAAATCAGGACCTATGGAAAGGAAACTGCTAATGGCTCTTTCAAGAAACTTGAAGAAGATACATATTAGTTTATAAAGCGACACCAACTTCAAACGCTTTCTAAAGATCATCAAATCTGCATGTTTTATTTCTTCCAGTCTAATCCTCTATAGAATACACTTAATTTTGCATATTAATATGTCTAGCACTGAAAGTTAGATTAATTTTCAAGCTACTGCCATTTGAAAAAATAGATGGCACTTTTTTGTATATCTATGGAAAGGAAAGTGGGTTTAAAACTCATGAACCAACAATTATACGAGGGCAAAAAAGCTCAAAAACAAAAAAAGTTAAAATTGACCTGAATAGTTGATCAGGCTGAGCAAGAAGTAGAAGAGTAGAAATTAAATTTAGAAAGCCAGATAATCGTTATATGAGGCATCATAATTAAAAATCTCTTATTAAAGCAAAAAAGATACGCCCGGACCGGGATTCGAACCCGAGTCGGAGCCTCGACAGGGCTCCATGATAGGCCTCTACACTATCCGGACACTTTGGTGTCTTTAATCGCTGTTTTACTCGCGTCGTAAGTAAATCTTAGACGTTTTTCTAATATATTAATCATTCTGTCAAAGTTTTCAATTCTGTTAAATGTTCTATGTCCCGCCTCCCAGACTCGAACCGGGGACATCGCGGTTTCTGCGCAGAAATGTACGGGGAATTTTTCCCGCACGAACCGAACTACAGCCGCGCACTCTACCACTGAGTTAAGGCGGGATAATATATGCTTATTCAGTGCTGCACAAGGCTGCGCTGCTTTATTGCATCATCTTCATATATGGTGATGATATTTATGTTTTTCGCTAAATGATAGCATATTTTTTCACATTTTATACAAATTACTTAAAAAATGAAGCAAAAAATGTATGAAAAGAACTGTAAAGTCTCTTTTGCCAATGGCAGTTTAATTTTCCCTACTTTGGTTGGTTTAAATTTCCCCATTTTATTATCTAAATTTTAGACGATCACGATAAACCCAATCTTTAGCTTATTGTTTGTAAAAACTATATGAGCAATTTGTTGGCATCGGAAATTTATCGAAATTCTCTTTACTTATATTTCATAGTTTAACCAAACTGAATATGAAATTCTTGAAGAACAAACGCAAATAAATGAAAATTCTTACTAGGTTAATAGAGGATTTTTATGCTGAATCCAAAACTATTTGAATCCCAGTTCTTATCGTATAGTAAGTAACGTTTAATCCAAGAAAGATTTCAATATTGTTTTATTCCTTAAACAAATAAAAAGCATAATTTTAGCGCGTTCAACAAGTATTAAGGTTAACTTCGTGAGTTACTTAATTTAATCAAGAAAAGATTCTCTCAAATTGCGAGAAAAAAATCCTATGAGAGATTTACAGAGATTATATTTATCCCGGCTTTGCACCTAAAGTCGGGTAAAAATGGGACTTTGAGTGCAAAGCCACTTATCCCGAAACCTATAAATATTTAAAAATGCATTGTGAAGTTCGCTCATTCAATGAGAATAATAATACTTGGGCTCGTAGCTTAGTCAGGCAGAGCGATGGACTCTTAATCCATAGGTCGGGGGTTCAAATCCCTTCGAGCCCGCTAATTTTTTTATCGACTTTTTTTTCATGATCTTTTTTCCAAAAGCTTCTTTTGGAGTATCAAAGTTTATTGATCAACTCCAAAAAACGAGTAATAACCCTGTATTTAAGGAAAAACAGAGAAATTCATATGCTCACTGTTTTCAGCAACTTGCAGACACAATCAATTAATTATTCTTTTTAGGAATGGTCTTTACATTGAGTTTCTTTCCAAGACTAATGAAAATCTAACCATTGTATCGTTTAACAAAGTAGTAGATCCATTCATTTCAATCAGCCTAACTCTTAACTACATTCTTCATTTAGCAATTTTGTTCCGTTAAACCTCATCTTGCTAAAAGATCCCCTTATCTGAAAAATATTAATTGCTAAAATAGGAATTAAAAGGATTTTTCTTCAGGATATCAGATTACTTAATATCTTGGAGCTTTTTCTAATGCATACCAATCTGCTTATAAATTTTGCATCGGGAAAATTGCAAAAATAAAATCAAAGTACCAGGTGGATTCTAAAACAGATTACGAAGGCAGCAGCAGGCTTCAAAAAGGAAAAATGCCCAATAATATGACATCTAATTACAAATTGCGAGTTATATGAAGACAAAACAGATTGTGGAAAGGGAAAAGTCGTGAGAAAAACAATTTCATGTACTTTCATGCCAAATTAGAAGGAACAATGATGAAGACCCCTTTGTTTCCACTGCAATTTATGATAGGTTGGCTGTTTTTAATAAATTGTTTATTATAGCATACATTCTACTAAAACGAGAGGTGAAACTTGATAATTCTGTAAAAAAAGTTATTGTTAACTGCTCTTTTTTGACATCAAACATGTAATATTTATTTAGATTATTATCTTCCTGGTACAGATCTTACAAGAAAAATAACCAGGAAGAAAAATTATGAAGATCACAGAGATTTCCTGAAATTCTTTATACCTTGTGCTACATTAGATAACAAAATAAAAGCCATCTTCTGGTTAGGCCAGGAACCCAAACCGCAGTCAGGACCTATGTACTTAATCAGGTTTCCAAAACGTCTGTAAGCAAGCATGAGCCTCTTTGTTATAGCATCCGGGGTTTCGAGTTTCGTAACGATCTCAGGAAGATACTGCTGATCTTTCCAGACATTAGTACAGTACATTTCATTAAGTGTTCCAGCTAAACTATAAATATCAGTTCTAGCGATCCCAAGCCTCAGGAAAGAATCAGTGTCCTCAAGTACCTTTTTGTCGATCAGGTCCATATAGGAGGGGGTCCCTGCTGATTCTATTCCTATAACATTGATTGTAGAAGCCTCGCAAGCAAAACTATAATAAAGAGCAGAATGAAGGTGAATCTCCACATCAGCTCCCCACTTACTCGCTGCCTTAGAGGCATCGTTAAATGCAGAAATAATATCATTTTCATCAAAAGCGATCTCAGGGTTCAACCCTATACTTGGTTCATCAATAGAAACAGTTGTGATCTTAAAGTGCTTTGCAAACCTCATAGAGTTTCTGACGAAATTGTTCACGCTTTTCGCAAGAAGAAAATAGATGTCCGTATACTGAGTACCACCAAATTTCTTCAGGTAAAGTTCGGTTGGACCAGTTACACAAATCCTTACATTCAAGGTCTCCCCAAACTTTTCCCTATAGACTTTTGCCACCTTTTCTATGGCCTCAAGTTCTTCGATTCTAGCACACTCAAGTTTCACCTCAAAGGGACCGGAGCAGCAATTTGGATCCCAGATAACCTTCAAAAACTGCTCATTCATGTCCTGATACTGCGGATAAGTAGAAACTTCCACACCGGCATCTATTTTCTGCTGGAAGGCATCGTTGATCACCTCAAACAGTCTCTCATCTTCTGTCCTCGTTTTAAAGGCGTCTCTGACCCATTCTTTGCTAACTCCTTCAGGAAGGGGATAGCTTCCGATATCGTCGTAAATGATTTCTTCCATATCTTCTTAGTAGACCTCTGACAATTTAGCATTATTGGAAGGCATAAAATTTATAAAAAAATAAAACAAAAGCTCTAAAAAACTTTATTTTTAAGAAAAAATATTTATTAACTTACTCATTCGTTCATTTACTTATTGTATTAGAATTATTCTCTTAATTCTTTATTTGCGGCATTGAATTCATTGATACCTTTTGCGGTATTCTCAAGCAAATTGAAAGCAAGATCTTGATCCGGCCAGAAAGCAAGTCCACAGTCTGGACTTGCATATTTTATGCGGTCCCCGAGGACAGAAAAAGCTATTTCAAGTCTTTTTTTAATGATATCTGGAGTCTCAAATTCAGTAATTATTTTTTGCATGTATTCTTTTTCCTTCCAGACATTAACTCCATATGTTTCATTGACAATACCTATAAGGCCCGAAATGTCAGTTCGCGATACTCCAAGCCTGATATAAGTATTCGAATCTTCCAGCACTTTTCTATTAAGGATGTCCATGTAAGAAGGGGTTGCTGCGTACTCAAACCCTATGACATTGATAGGAGTCTCACATACAATTTTATACTTTAATGGAGAATGAAGGTGAATTTCCACATCAGATCCCTGTTGCCTAGCATAAGTGGAAGCTAGGGTGAGAGCAGAAATAATATCAGAGTCAGAAAATTGGATCTTATCGTTAATTCCGAGACTAGGTTCATCCAGGGCTATAACTTTGATTTTGAAATTCTTTGCGGCTTTGAAAGATTGCTTTATGAAATTCTCAATATCAAGTGCCAAGATATGATATGCGTCCACAAAAACCGTTGTCCCGAATGCCTGAAGATAAAGATCTGTGGGACCTGCAACACAAACTCGAGCTTCAAGAGTTTTTCCTGTCTCTTTTCTGTATTGCTTTGCAACCTCGTCAATTATCTCAAGTTCAAGAATTTTTGCATGTTTTTCTTTCAATACATAAGGTTCATAGCAGTTATTTAAGTCTTTGATTATATCTAAAAATTGTCCAATTTTATCTCTGAACTGAGGATATGTAGGGACGTGTACTCCCACATTAATTTTCCTGAGGAAAGCTCCCTCTATAATCGAAAAGAGTTTTTCTTCTTCATTTCGATTTTTCGCTGCAGTCTTTACCCACTCCCTTGTAAAACCGTCGGGTGTCGGAAGGCTCCCTCCATCAATAAAAATGATATTTTGCATACCTAATATGTAGAACAGATGAAGTATTATAATTATTCCAGTAGAATACCTCACATCTTGCTGCTTGGATGGAAACTTCCTCAAAAACCGCTATTAATTAATTTTTTTATATTTTAAGCTATTTTTATAACATAAAGTAGAACAAAGTCATATGAAACATTGTGTACGGAGAATAAGATATCATATTATTTTTTGCGTGAAATCCCATGAAAAATTTCGTTTGAATAATGATATAATCAACTATTTGAAACATATAACTTTGAAATTGATAACAGGCACGATTTTTGAGTTTTATGAAATCGGCATTTTATGGTAATTATACACATTTTTCCTTTTATGCTGAACAAAAACACTTTTCTTCCAGAGGAATGGAGATTATAAAAAGTATCACAACAAGAAAAAAATCTTCAACAAAATGCGAGGGGTGCGATTCGAACGCACGAATTCCTGCGAAAATGGGTCCTAAACCCATCGCCTTTGACCAAGCTAGGCAACCCTCGCACTCATGTTCGGTTTTTTAACATAAATAAGAAAAGAAAAAAATTATATTTTCATTAAAGTATTAAATGCGCCGACCGGGATTCGAACCCGGGTTTTGGGCTTGGAAGGCCCAAGTCATAGCCGCTAGACTATCAACGCGTATTGCAACAACTCTAGAGGTATTTGATACATATAATATTTTCGCTTAATACCTTTTGTTTTGATCTCTTCCACACTATCATAACTTTTTATAAATTCCCTTGATTTTTTTTCTTTTGTATATTAGGATCTGAATTAATAAAAATTACATACCGAATAAATCCCTCTTTTATTTTCAAACAAAGCTAATCATTTTAGCTTTGTAACTATTCTCATATTTCATCTTCTTTGTAGTTCCCAATAATTTATTTTTTCAATGAGCAAATTATGGTACTGTCTGGCATGTACTTAGGAAAAACCAAACAATTCCTGAAATCAGTCAATCAATACATTGCTACTCAAGTTAAGAGTTGGAAGGATTCATAATATTGCTGTAAAGCAAACATTTTAAAAATAATATTTACTTTAGCTTCAATTCCGCCTCATAAAACTTTTTTGTTAAAATACATAGACTCAAAAATGATACGAAAAGATTTCCAAGCAATTAAGAAATCAATTTCAAAAAATATATCTTCAACCGACTGAAGATACTTGTGTTCACTTTTAAGAGCGAAATTAGTTAAAGTTTTCATAAGTATGAATTATTGTTAAGAGAGTTTAACTCTTCAATAATCAAATACAAAGTAGTTTATCTAAATTTTCTATAAATGAATTAATAATGACTATTTTCGGAAAAGTTTTCATCTCCACAGCTTGCTATTGAGCAGTTGATTGTAGTAAAAGAATTAAAGAATATAGGGATTTTTTAATCATACCCCTTTATTTCCATTGGATTGTTTATAAAATACCCCACCCCCAATGTTTCCACTGTAGAGTTTTTCGGTTGCATGTCACAAAAATAGTATTATATTTTAAGATAACAAAATAATGTTGTATTTATTGAATTTATAGTATATATAATTATAGTTTTTAACATTAATCCAACTTATTATAATTTAAAAAAATTATTTTATTAATTTACAATTTTTCTTAATATTTTATTTAATTTTAGTAATTGTGACATTTATTTACATAAATAAATATTTTTTTAATTATGATATGATATTTTCACTGCATTGAAAATCTATTTTCCTCGTAAAACCGTGTTTAAATACCTCCATTGGAAACAAAGGGGGTCCCTCTCGGTGATATTTTCTTCTAGATACATTATCTGTTATCCTTGTTTTTCATGCACGTTATGATCAGCGAATATAAATATATATTAAATTTATAAAAATGTGTTTAAAATAAACTTTCTTTTCATCTAGATTTATCTTGATAGAATTGATTTTATAAATTTAATAGATATTACATATCTTTTTGCCCATCATAAAATAATTTCAAAGTTATATTCAATAAGTATTTTAAATACAACTGGTTTTACCTTATTATATGAATGATCAGGGTCTTTCTGAAGAAGAGATATTTTCCTATCTGGAAACTGCAAAATCAGAAGATACAGATTACTATCGGGTTTTGAGTTCAATGTGTACCAACCCTCATAAAATCGCAGTTGAAGCTCACAGACGATTTATTGAAACTAACTTGGGTGACTTTGGACTTTTCGCAGGAGCTTACAGGCTGGAAAAAGAAGTTATCAGGATGTTGGGGGAGCTTCTTCATGCTCAGCCTTTTGATATCTTTTCCGGAGAATCTTGTGAGAATTCAGTCAGCGGTTACCTTACAACTGGAGGTACCGAGTCCAATATCCAGGCTGTTAGGGGAATGAAAAATTTTGTAATTGCAGGAAAGAAAAAATTAGGGGGAATTCCAAATATAGTAATTCCCGAATCGGCTCATTTTTCATTTGATAAAATTGCCGATATGATGGGTATTGAAGTTAGAAGGGCTCTTTTGGATTCCGAGTTTAAAGTGGATGCTGCCTGTGTTGAAGGCTTGATAGATAGTAGTACTATAGGACTTGTAGGCATAGCGGGGAGCACGGAATTTGGCCAGGTAGATCCTATAGAGAAACTAGCAAAACTTGCCCTTGACCATAAGATTTTCCTTCATGTTGATGCAGCTTTTGGGGGCTTCGTGATCCCATTCCTTGAGAAATCATATCCTTTTGATTTCAAAATTTCTGGAGTAACTTCTATTGCAATAGATCCCCATAAAATGGGTCTTTCTACGATTCCATCTGGTGCTCTTTTGTTCAAGTCTCCTTCTTTCTTGGATTCTCTTAAAGTAAACACTCCATATCTTACTACGAAGTCTCAATACACTCTCACAGGTACCAGGAGTGGGGCTTCAGCTGCTGCAACATACGCCGTCATGAAATATTTAGGTCGTGAAGGTTACGTAAAAAATGTTCAGTATTGCATGAAACTTACAACAAAAATTATCAACGAATTTAAGGAACTTGGTTTAGATCCCCTCATTGAGCCTACAATGAACGTAGCTGCCTTTAAAATTTTGGATCCTGGCCGTGTCCGTGAGCAGCTCCTCAACAAATTTGGCTGGAATGTCTCAATAACCCGTACTTTCAGATCTCTTCGATTGGTACTCATGCCTCATAGCACGGTCCAAGATGTCGAAGAATTTATTAAAGATCTAAAAAAGGTTACATCAGAACTCTAAAATCGTCAATCTTGATTTTTTTTCAACTTTTTCTGGTTATTCTCTAAATTTAACAAAATAATGAAATTCTGTCGTGCCCATAATTTGCTTAAAACAACGAGCTTAGAACTTTCTTAACATTTATTCTCAAAGGCAGGAAACATACTCTTTTTTTAGAATTAGCAAATAATTTACAGCCCCGATCTGCTTCACTTATCGACTTTTGGCCTGCATTGTAAAATTAATTTATATTTGCAGGTTTTTGAATCCATTTTTATTCAAATTTATACTATTTCGAAAGTTTTTATCCCACCATTTTTGTTTTCTTCTATTTTCGTCTTAGTCAATACTTCTGATATTTTCAATGTCATGGATTTTTCCTGGCCAAAGTTGCACAATTGTTAGTGACCAAAACAAGAATTTAGTTTTTCTAACAAAAAGTTGTTCTGGATATTTCAATTCGCTTACTTTTTCCATCATCTCAGTAAATTATCTTGATTTTGGATTTTTTTCTTAATCGCGGTTTTCGATAAATTAAACCTATTATCAATTATTTTTAATGGATCATGGTAATTTAGAATATTTCGATCAAAATCCGATTTTCACAGTTATTTATATACGGGTTATATGCATATGAAAAAATTAGGGAATTTATCAAAATAGTTTTTTTATATATTCATAAATGTTGTCAAATCAAATAGCTAAAGATGGGATTGATTTTCATTTGAAATTAGTGGAGGGTATAAACTTTAGGATGTAATGTTAAAGAGTATTAATTTTAGATAATTTCTTCTCCTGCTTCTATTGTCCTTATTCGAATGTTCTTGAGGAACTTATTTGCTATTTTTCCCAGATAATATAGCTCTTCCCTTTCTAAAATTCGTGTTTTTCTGAGATTTTTCTGAAGACTGTATTCCGGAATTCCCTGTTGCAATACATAGATAACTTCCCGATTTTTTACGTGTCCCAAAATCCAGGCAGCTATGTTGGAGATTTCCTCTTTGCTTCCCATGAAATCTCTGATTATAGTTGTACGGAGTTCCAGTTCCAAGTTGCATGAATCCGCGATTTCAATAGATTTTATGACAGCTGTAGTTATCTCTTCAGGAGTTTTTTTTACGGTTTTGTATTTTTTCCAGCCTGCGACTTTGCCATAAAGCTTTGGATCATCTGGGGAAGCTTTTATATCTATGAAAAACTTCTCAACCAATTTTCTCCTAATCAGTTCTTGTTCCATTTCCGGGTAGCAACCGTTTGTGTGAATTCCGACTAAAAGCCCGAGTTCTTTTGCAAACTCTGCGAGTGGCAAAATTGCTGACTGCATTAAAGGTTCCCCTCCAGAAAAAACAACCGCACTCACGAAGTTCTTCGATTTTTTTATTATTTCTTTTACGAAGTCTAGTTCCACAAGGTAAGGTTCTTCTAGATAGGGATGGTTCTGGCAGTAGGGGCAACGAAGAGGGCATCCTCGAAAAAAGATGGTTATTGCAGCTTTTCCTCTCCAGTCCAGGGTTGAAAGGGAAACTGTATCTGCATAGTTTACTTTCATAACAATTATAACTTCTAAACACTATTGGGTATAAAGTGGTTAGGAAAACGTTACTCAGTTCCCTTTTATACTGTATCTTTTTCTGTCAAGGAGCTCCTGGCGCTTGCCTTTGTTCCAACCCTCTACTGACTGGAGATAACCTGTGATTCTTGAGAAATGTTGCACGTTTTCCGACCTACATTTTGGACATTTGTTTAGAAGGCCGGATGCTACATATCCTTCGTCCGTGCACACGGTCATGTCTCTTGTAAAAGCAAAGTAACCCGTTTGGGTGTTTTTTGCTATATGCATGGCAAGCTCCTGTAGGCCCTCAGGATCTGGCTTTCCTTCTCCAAGCCAAATGTGCATGATATTCCCGCCGTCCACGATCGGAAAGAAAGTATGTTCGTACATTATCCTGTCAGTCAGGGAAATATCGGCCCCAGGAGGGATGTGAGTCCCATTGGTATAGTAAATAGGTAGGTCATGGGCCTCATTTAAATCTCTCTTTGCAGTTTTAAGGTCTCCTTTTATTGTTTGTTCTGCTTTTTCAGCATATTCACTATGCAGGAGGTCTGAGACTGCAAAGCGCTGGGCTGTCGTTTCTGCCGGCGTTCTTGCAAGAGCTATTTTCATATAGTTTTCCTTTGAAAGCTTTTGTGCGTGCATTTTCATTTCGAACATGGCCCTGATGGCAAGCTTATATGCAACAGGAGACTCATGGATCTGGTAATTTGTGTGGTATTGTACCATCTCATTAATTCCTATTATTCCAATAGTATACACTAGGCTGTCAAAATCAACGGCTATTGCCCCTTTTTCCCCAGTATTCGGGTCCTTTGGACGTTGGGCTGCAAAGGGAATTCTGTTTTTTTTGATCAGGCTGTTCATCCATTTTTGTTTGATCTTGAAAACTTCCACTACCTTGTTCATGAGGGTCTTAAGTTCATTGAAAAGTTTTTCATCATTATGTTCGGCTCTGTATGCTGCTCTGGGACAGTTTAGTGACAGGACCATCCACGAACCCATTGAGAAGTGTTTTCCATCTCTAAAATGAAGTTTGTTCTCAAAATCTTTATCATCCGTAGGATTTACGGAAAATTGATAGGCGCAGCATTGATAACATGAGATTCCTTCTCCTGCTCCTCTGTAAGCAGGAAGCTGGTTATCAAAGTATGGGGTTCCAAACTTTGCAGCCAGTTCGAAGCTCATTCTGTAAAGTTCCTTATAAGTAGGTAAATTAAGATGAGTCTTATTGAATTTTTCATCTTCTTCCATAAAATCAGGCTCTATGGAGATCTCTGGCTTCGGAAAGCTGAAAGGTTTTCCCCAGGCATCTCCTTCAAGCATAACATCCATCAGAGCTTTGAACCCAAGACGAATTTCTTTTTCAAATTCTCCATAGGTTCTAAGGGGAGCCTGTTTGCCATCCCATATCTTGCCCATAGCAATAATTGGGATGTTCTTCCAGAGTTTCGGAACACCTGGGGAAAGTTGCACGGATGAAAAGACAGTCTGACCGCCTCTTGCACACATCATCTGCATCATTTCATAGACGAACATCTGCATAAGTTGCCTGATCTCAGCTTCAGACTTGCGTTCCAGATAGGGAGCAATAAAAGTTAGAAAATTATAAAAACCTTGTCCACCCGCAAAATTTGTCTGAGCTGACCCCATGGCTTTTACTGCGTGAAGAAAAGCTACTTCTGCATTTTTTGCAGGCTTTGCTACACTGGATTGGGTTCCGACTCCATCAGGCATGAGTCCATAATAAAAGAAGTAGCGGAGGTCCCAATCTTGACAAAAAGGCCTTGTACCCATGTATTCTAGATCATGAATATGGAAATCTCCATTCAGATGCAGGTCAGCAAGCTCTTTTGGCATCAGGAGGAGATTTTGTTCTTTAGACATCTTGTCGGCTTTTCTCTTGTGTGAAGTTTCGGCGTTATTTAGCTGGTTTGCATTATCATTTGCCTCAAAGCCATATCCGGTATCTATTTCGTAGGCATCATAAACAGAAGCCCCAACTCTTGTCATTATATTTCTCCATTCTACATGTCCTCTGTCGAGAAGAATATTATTCACTATTTCACGGATAAGAGGGCCTGAGAGAAACTTGATATTCATCTTCTTGATAATTTTTTCAGCTTCCTTTGCTATATGAATTGCTTCTTCTTTCGTGATTGTAGGCTTGTTGTAAAAGATTTCGCTTAGTTTTGTTTCTTTCAGAAGCTGATTCACAATAATGTTCCTATCCCAGTTAACCATGAACCCGTCTGTAGTCCTTACTTTTGGGAAAGGAGAAACTGAAAGTCCATCAAGTGTCTTTTGCACTTGCTGATTGTCAGATAAATGTTTATCTTTGGATAGAAGGGAGGTTGGGAGTCCATCAAGTGTCTTTTGAACTGGCCGGTTATCAGATAAATCGCTATCTTGTAAAAGAATATCACTTATCATTTTCTCATCCTCGTTGTTTTAAGGGTGAAATTTGCAAATTGCTTAGGTCATTCTGAAGTTTCAAACGGTTGTATTAGATAAAATACCCAAAATTTTTTCCGTGTTTACTTCTTCGCCAATGAACAGCTCTTCATGGGTTAGAAAGATGTCATTGATCTGTAAAACAGGCGCTGTTAATGTGAAAACTCCATTGAAATGTAGTTCTGTCAAAGCTTTCGGGGTATCCATTTCTGCTGAGTTGAAAGTCATTGAATTATCTACTAGAAATTTTTTTAATTTATTGCATTTCGAGCACCTTTCTGTTGTATAGACGATTATTTCTGCCATGCTTTGAGCCTCTCTGATTTTTCACTACTAGTCATCTAAATTTTATTTTAACTGTATAATCTATGGACGTGCTGGTTCAGATCGCTTCGCAGCTAGAGAACCAAATTCCATATTGATTACTATTAATCATCTAATCTTTATATTCTGTATTTATGTATATTTTCAAACATGTGTTTTTTCAAGCATTATTCAGAAATATCGGGGAAAGGTGAAATTTCTACAAAATATTCCCTTAAATAATTTCCCACTTTATTTAGTTAACACTCCTTTTTGTTCCAAGTAAATAATCTAGTGGTTTAGCAGTTAATAATGTTTTTCACCCCAAATTTGGATATGTTTATATTCTATATTTATCTCCAAAGATGTTTCTTTGTTATCAATTTTGTTCCAAGTAACTAATCTAAACGATTTAGCAGTTAATAATGTTTTTTCACCCCATATCTGGATACAATTACATTAATTATTTGTCTATAAAGATATCTCATTATTATCAAATCTGGTAATAAATTTGATGCATTTGGTTTTTGTTGAAAAATGCCTTATTTTAGAGACATTTTTAAGTACAGAAAGCTTATCAAATACAAGCGAGCTACTTTACAGGATATAAATAGGCTGACATATATAATGTGTTATTTTCTGAATATGGGTTTTTTATCATTTTTTGAATTTTAAATTTATTCAGTAGATAGCGAATCTAATTAATGGTAAATTTTGATATCCCTAAAAAACATTAAAACATAAATAAATAATTTTTAATGTATTAATACATTAAAATACATTAAAACCCTGTCTCAGGATGAGACCGTATAAATATTTATTATTTCGTAATTTAAGGTGGTGTTGTCGCCAGCAATATAATCAAAAGTCTTTATTTCCTGTCAAAGAAAATATTTTTCCCTGTTATACTTAAGGGAATTCCAAAAACAACATCAGCATCCAGTAAACCCGATATCCTTGCAGCTGCACCAATAGTGTACATAACCCTGTTGTCGATACAGAAATCTTTGGCTTTTGCAACAGCTGCACCTACAGCAATTCCCAGATCTGCATGTTTAAACATGCAATTTGGGCCTTTAAACTCTGCTTCTACCTTTTGCCGGTTCAACATCTCTGCACAGGTTTCAAAGCCACAGGCTCTGCAATTAAGACCTGCAGTTCCACTGGTTTTAACGCCTATCAGGATCGCAACCCCGGCGTCTCTGAGGTTTTCAGCATCCCTTTTCAGAAAATCGAAACCTGTGCCTTTTTCATCTGCTAGCTTTTCCATTGTCAGAGCAAGTATTTCAATATCATTGTTTTCAACAAAGGCAGTTACGATGTCGTCTACTCCTTTAGCTTTTGGGGCAGTCCGTGCAGCCAGAAGGATACTCTTTGCAAGCGTCTCAAGGATCTCAGATTCAGGATTCAGTATCATATCTTGATATTAGCTTTTTTGAGGCTTAAGTGTTTCGCAGGTTTTTGAAAGGACTGTACACTTTTATGTTTTCTTTAAAATGTAACAGACCCTCAGTTTTAGTTTTGAGTTGAGGGGCATCTTCCTTTGTTTCAATAATCATACGTTAAAGAGCTAGCTGCCATTTGTGCCTTCAATCAGGTAACCGGTAAATAGAATTTTCGATTTGGGATCTTTGTACAGTTGGCTTAGATAATAAAGAGCTGGTCTCCAGTTCAACATCCCGGATGTAGTGACAGTACTTAAGGTTTTTTAAGGACTAAATCCCTCTGCTGGACTTTTACAGGAATCGCACTTTTGAAGCCCTTTCAAGAATCTCAGGATTCTTCAGGTATTCAGGGGATTTTTAAAGTATTTCGTAGACATCCAGGGCAGGAAGTTTGATGTAAGTGGAAATTTGACTGATTGGTACACCAAAGGATGCTGATAGCTTTAAACAAGAGCACGGGGATTTGAGTGGACGAGTGCAACAGTTTCGAGGTTCTGCTCGGCCTACATGTCAATGGCAACCTGACCTTGCAGGAGAACATAACAGACCTCTATGTGGATTGACCATGGACTACCACGCCTATAAGCTTTCATTGAAAGGGGATCCGAAGATAATTGATGGATTCACTGATGATCAGAGGTTTTTCTTAAGCTTTGCACAGATGTGGAGAGAATCTGACATGAAAGAATTCCTGGGGGCGCAAGAACTGATCGATCCTCATTCTCCACGCAGGTTTAGGGTCAATTGTATTGTCTTCAATGTTCCTTAGTTTTACAAGGCGTTCCCGAGCGTAAAGTCAGTGGATGAACTCTACAGACCAGGGAGCTAGAGGTCCGTGATCTGGTAAGATCCATAGGGCACTTTTTTGCCTGTAATGGTATCAATTACAATGGCCATGAAGAAGTCATAACCCTTTCAGGGCAATACCTACTGCAGCGTTAATGATGGTTTGAGGTTTATCTAATGGAACATATAGGCTCTGGCAAAAGATAGGCTAATCGGTCTAGTCCCAGTACCGGATTTATTATAATAGATATATTTAAAAAATTCATTGATTGCAAATATTCATATAGTTAGTTTTGCTTATTTGAGGTTGCTAGAATACAGTCTCTAATCTACAGGCGATTTCTAAATTTCTAAATTAGATAAGTTAGTATACCAAAAGTTCTGTAAAATATGACTGATTCTTTATCCCTTTCTTCACTACAAAGAGCAGAGTTTATTGTTTCATTGATGCAGAGCTCTAAAAGTAAAACTTATGTATTTTTCAACGTAAACTTTTCATTACTATGTTTTCCACTAGTATCCGAACTCACAAACTGAAAAGTATAGAAAAACGCATACACATTTAATTCTTAGCAAACGTTCTTTTCCAGTTTAATTTAGTTTTATGTTTACAGCCGGATACGAAATGTTGTCTCATCTTCATGATTATAATGTGGACCGGCCACTGCTTAGAATATAGGTATCTGATCTTATAGTCGTAAATATAGTGAGGAATAGGCGATTGATAGGCTCTTGATAAGGTTCTCATTCGATGACAATGATTAAAAGTATGCTCTTCATTATAAAATTGAATACATCTTCGTTAAGCGAATTGTGTTTTTCAAAAAAGAAAAGTTGTCGGGGAAAATTGGGTTAAACCTGGTTACTTTAATGGGCATGAAGTCCCGATACTGTGAGAATATTGGGATACTTGTGGAAAATATTAAAGTAAAATGCATGAAGACATTGGTTAAAAGAAGTTGAAGGTAGTTTTAAAATAAATTTAATATTTAATTTGCTAAGTTATTTATATTTGCCTATTCTTTAAGTAAAAAGTTATATTTTTTCTAATTTCTGCGTTTCAATCAAAAAATGTAGAGATATTCAGATTGTGGTACATTACACAATCTGTAGTATTAGGAGGGAATGCTGATGGCCTTTCTATCTAATTTGTTTGGCAAAGATAATACTCATGAATTTTTAAACGCTTGCAGATTAGGGCAGATAGAAAATGTGGAGAGATTTCTAAAAAATGATCAGATTGATATTAATTCACAAGACGAATATGGTAAAACTGCTTTGATTTGTGCGACAGATATGGGGTACAGGGATATTTTAGAGTTGCTTATTAAAGGTGGTGCCAATCTCAATATTCAAGAAGAAAATGGCGATACTGCTTTGATTTCTGCGGTAGAGATCGGACGTGTTGATATTGTAGAGTTGCTTATCAAAAGTGGTGCTGATCTCAATATTCAAGATAAAAATGGCGAGACTGCTTTGAGGATAACGGTAAAAATAGGGAACAAGCATATTGTAGAGTTGCTTATTGAAGGTGGTGCTGATCTTAATATTCAAAACAAAAATGGTGACACTGCTTTGATTTGTGCGGCCGACAGGGGACGTAAGGACATTGTAGAGTTGCTCATTAAAAGTGGTGCCGACCTTAATATTCAAGCCAAAAATAATAACAATGCTTTGAATGCTGCAACAAAACTAAAACGTAAAGATGTTGTAGAGTTGCTTATTAACAGCGGTGCCGATTTTAATGTTCAAGACAAAAAAGGTAAAACTGCTTTGATTTGTGCTGCGGACATAGAGGCTAAGGATATTGTAGAGTTGCTTATTAAAGGTGGTGCCAATCTCAATATTCAAGACGAATATGGTAAAACTGCTTTGATATATTCGGCACAAACTGGGTACAAGGATGTTGTTGAGTTGCTCATTAATGGTGGTGCCGACCTTAATATTCAGGAAGAAAATGGCAACACTGCTTTGGAGATTGCGGCAAAAATGGAGTTTAAGAACATTGTAGAGTTGCTTATTAAATGCGGTGGCAGTTTTAGATCATAATTTTATTTGAGAAACACAAAGATAGTTGATTTTTTATTTATGATTGTGATTTAGGCTAATTAATTTTAGTGTTCATGAGCGTCATAAGACCCGCAAGCTCTGTAGTAATAAATCAGCAATGTTTTTTTATTCTAGATGGAACTTAGGAAATTCAGAGATTTTACAAAAAAGCTATGCATCAATAAAAATGATAAATCTTGTTTTTTGTGGTAAGTCAAAGGTTATAGGGCCATTTAGAATTTACAGAACTTTTGGCACACTCAAATTAAAAAATAATAAAGTTTGGATTTTACTTTTATTTTAATGAAATATTCATTATGATTTCTTTCACACGATGTTTATAAATTACATAAGCAGTAAGATCCATATCAACATTTTAGTAATATTGTTTAATTTTTGTAGTTTTTGTAACAAAGCTAAATTTTTTGAACCACAACCGTATGTCTAACGTTTCTTCGCATACCAGCCGAAAGGAACATTTGACCACCATGTGTAGCTAGCGATGATATTACGGGTCCATGTAGCAACATATCCTGTAAAGCTTTGGTCGTTGTTCGGGAAGGCTATTGTAAAAGTGATTTTATGATCCGATCGTTTGCAGTCAGGATTAAGATTATTCGGGTTCTGCTCTCCAATTTTCCCAGTGATAGCATATTGCTTCTCACCATGGTTCGTATATAGACCAGACAAACTCCAGACTGGATAATCACATGAACCAATTTTCTCTACGTGATATCTACAGATACGATCAATTACGAGCACACCTTTCCAACCATCATGATCCATGTCCCACGTGCCGCGCAGGAACTCAGCTGTGCTAACCACATTAGCGTAGGATCGTCACAAAGCATGTAAAGAACTACATCTTCCTTATACTCGGTCTCGTTACCATGGTTCATAATCATCATTGTTTTGGTCCTTTGCACGATTCCGCCGGGGGTGACTTCTCCAGAGTCTATTATCGCTTTCCAGAGGTAACTGTTGAATATGTTATTAGCATATGTTGGAGAATCACGCGTTGCACCCAGCACAGAAATACATTTACCGTCCCGGAGGAATGTCTCGACCACAACTTCAGTTGTTTGATCATCGATCCAGGCATTTTTGCAGCAAATGCAGATGATCATGGGTGGCATGCTGTCATTATTCAAAGCTTTTATATCTTCCATTCTCAGGCCGTTAGCTGACAACCATTCAGTTTTAGAGCCATGACCTCGGTAGTTAGCAATGAGGACATCGGTATTCATTTTATTAATCACTTGTTGTCGAATGCTGTTATCCCCATTGAGTTTTGTGACTCCGAAGCGCGGTGCAATATCAGTTGCGATTGCATCAGAGCATTGTTTATACGTATCAAGCTCGTAAACAACCAGAACGACCTGATTTTGCTACCATCTCCAATCAGGGCTTCTCTGAGATGCATACTGGGGCAGATTAGTGCAGACATATTTTGGAAGCATCTGAAGTGGGTATGCGAGACACAATGATCTCAGGACTCAAGTCACCAAGGATATCTGCGTAATAATGATCAGAGATAGGCTGTTCGTCATACTCTGCGTAAGTATGCGCCGAAATATTGTTCACATCGCCGGCCAGAACGACAAAACGCGGTGGGATCCGCCAGTTGTTCCATGCCCAAGAAAGAAAACTCTTAATAGAATCTTCCAGGTTCCCAACTGGGAATTCAGAGCTGATAGCTTGAGTTGTGGTTATCATAGTATAGTGAGGCCAATCTGATTTTGCGTTGAGCAATGGTTGCACGACTGCAATTAACGCAGGTGTTGTAATGATCACATACTCAGATAATGTCGATCAACTTAAGAATAGGAATTTCCCTTATATCATTTACAGGCTCATACCCCATAAGACTGTGTGTGCGACTTTCAATACAAATATTCGGTACTGCAAAAGTATAAACAGATGTTCTCCTAGTCCCTCTGGAATATATGTCATCATCTCTTGTAAATTCAGGAACATTTTCGGAATCAAGAATTAAGTCGTTTAGCATCGGGTGGTTTGTCCTTCTATGTGGAACAGAGTCATTTTGAGGTGGAACATCGTAGCCGATCTCAATTGTCATGGTTTCGACTACAGACAGACTTTTAGACAGCGGTTTATATTGTGCGAGGTAAAGAATCAAGTGGATTATAGGGATGCCTTCTAGACGCTTCAGGCACAGAAACTCAAAATATTTGCCGGGAAATTCTTTATCAGAGCGATAGACATTTTGTTTGGGCTGGTATTCTTCTTTCCCAGCCACGTATTCTTTTTCTGTTATAGGCTTTGGAGCTGGTTTTAGCTGCCAAAAGCCTGGAATGGCGTGCAATTTCTTCTGAATAATTTTTATCTCGAAATTTGTAGCACCGTTTGGTACTGCAACAAAAATGCCTTCCTGAGGAATTTCGAGCAAACCTTCACTGGTAATTGCTCCAGCCCCAGGCACTGAAAGTGTATCGTACGGATTGTTACCGACTTTAAAAACTCCTTTCCAAACGCCATTGAGCTCATATGTAACTTGGGTGATTTCACGCTTTTTCTGGTCAAGAGCAATCCCTTTTAGTGCTGCCAAGTCAGAAGTCTGAACCATTTTGGTCGAGGGAGTATTTTCTTTGGAACCTTTTTTTATAGCTAACCAAGATTTTTTCGTCATCTAAATAGCTCCTTTTATGAATTTTAAATTTATGTCAACAGTCCAAAAGCCACCTCTTTTGTACTAGGTTGATTTAAAAATCACTAGAAGCTATTCAATTATAGAATGATTCTCGAGTTTTTCAAATTGATTGTATGAAAAATAGTTTTTGAATAAAATTTATTTTATAATAAAATTTAACTACCGAAAAAATAGTCTATAAATAAAATTTTCTTTGCCATAGAATTTAACGATATGAACAATTGTTTCTAAATAAAATTTGCTTTGTCACGAAATTTAACTATATAAGAAATAATTTCTGGATAAAATTTACTTCTCCATAAAATCTTTTAAAACTGGACAACAATTTAATGTTAATTATGTTTTTAATTTTCCAAGAAATCTTCGTAAATTTAACATTTATCCTTTTCAGACAGGATAACGAAGATAGTTCCGTTGCAAAAACTCCAAAATAAGCATGTAAATATATGAGTATAAAAAAAGTCAAAAGATCCGAGGAAAATATACCAACATTATAAAATAATATCAAACAATTGATTAATATATTTGATTTCATTAAAAAAAGAGTAATTTAGATTATTGACTTGTCTTTTTTGATCATCTTCATAGCTTCAATTTCCTTTGAAGTCTTACTAGTAGAGTGAAAAAACTGAAAACTTAGCATCGGAACAATTATCCGTTTTATAGATCGACTATCTTGTTCAATAATGTTATTAAAATACCTGGTTTGTTTAATTTAAATATTTTTAAACAAGTTCTTCTCATTTTTCAGTTCATCTATAGCAGGTGGATAAGCTGGATTCTTATCAACGGTTATTACTCGTGGAATTTGGTTATGATTAGAACTCAAAGCTTTCTTAAAAAATCTATTTGCTGCTTTTCTGTCTCGTTTTGAACTTAACATGAAATCAATTGTGTCTCCATCTTAGTTAACCGCTCGGTAAAGATATTTCCATTTACTTTTTACTTTGATATAGGTTTCATCAACTCTCCATGAATCATTTGTTGATCTTAAATGCCTTCTGATATTTTTTTATATCTCAGGTGAATATTGATTTACTTATCTCATGGTTGTCGTATGGTCGACTTTTATTCCTCTTTCTATCATCATTTCCTTTAAATTTCTATAGTTCAATGGATATTTTAAATACCATCTTACTATTTGCAAAATGATCTCGACTACAAAGTGTTTCCATTTAAAGGCATTTAATGGCATATTATATACTCTTAAATTCCTATTTATTTCATAATATCGATCTCATATTTTTTGCAACGGAACCTAGTTTTAATGTAAACTCTCTCACTCCACATTCACTACTAAATAACTGGTTTTTAATCTCAGAACATTAGTTAAAAATTTATAATTATTTGGGTAACTTTGTAAGGACTGCATTATTTTTTATAAAAACGGGGTAAATTTTGTAGCACTCACAAGATACTTTAATAGTTGCGAAAAAAAATGTAAGTAAGGAAAAGTATAATGACTGTAAGGACAATGACTGAGAATAGCATCGATTTTTTGCTTTTTCTCACAATTACTGTCAAATATATTTTCCCTATAAATACTTTTCCAAACCGTTACTTTTTCCGTGGGATAAATCCAACTTCACTCACAATGTTTTGCCCTTTTTCGCTTAACACAAAGTCACAAAAATCTTTTGTGAGTCCTTCTTTGGGTTCACCATTTGTATAGAAGTAAAGCGATCTGGAAAGTGGGTATGTGCCGCTTAAAATGCTTTGAGTAGTTGGCAATACAGAGCCATTTCCTTTGTCCAGGCTTAAGATCTGTGTGCTGTTATCGACGTATGCAAAGCCTATGTATCCGATTGCATTTTGATTATGAGCTACTTCAGTGACTATTCCTCCTGTAGTAGCCTGAGTAAGTGCATCAGGCCGGACTTCATCACCGAGTAAAACATTTTTCTTAAAGTCTGCGTAAGTTCCAGAGCTGGTGTCCCTAGAAATTACGGAAATTTGTTTATCCTCACCATTAACTTGTCTCCAGTTACTGATACTCCCATTATAGATACCATGCAGCTGGTTAAAGGTAAGTTTTGAAATAGGATTTTTGGGATGTACAATCACTGTAATGCCGTCATAAGCAATTATATGCTCTAATGGGTTGATTCCATTTGTGTTAGCTTTTTTGATTTCGTCAGTTGTAATTTCTCTAGATGCAGTAGCAATGTCCACTCCTTTGTCAATTAGAGCTGCAATTCCAACACCTGTTCCACCTCCAGTAACTGACACACTTTTCCTGGGATTTTCATTCAAAAATTTTTCAGCCTCAGCCTGTGCCAGGGGCAGAAGTGTATCGGACCCTCTCACAGAAATGCTCTGTGATTTTACAGCAGTAGTTTCCTGTACTGGTGTTCTGCCGGATGAATTATTCTGAGCAATGGATGAACCTTCACTATTTTTTCCAGCGCAACCAGTGCCCAGAAACACAAGCCCAATTAAAACTAATATAAGAATTTTGTATTTTTTCGATTTATTTATCATATTAAAGACACTCCGTTAAATGAATAGAGCTAAATCAGCAACATTCATCTATTAACTTCTAACTCGTATAATAATTACCAGACGAAGTAATTCTATGCAAATTCGATATCTAAATATATAATTTAATATTAAAGCATATAATTAAACTGGTTATCTAAGTATCTCTATATAAAATTAGTTGACAGTAAAAATTTTAGATAATTATGTTGGAAAAATATAAATTATAATTATTTGAGATCGGTATATAGTATTTATGTAAAAATTATATTCCATCATGTATAAGTCTTATCTGAAAAGACTCTCTTTCTAATACATTTTGGATCTTACAATGTAACTATTATTAATTGCCGCCTTGATAACCGTTTTTACGATCTACTTGGCCATCAGGATAACCTTCATCGTAGCCATTTGTGTAGCCTTCATCATAGCCATTTGTGTAGCCTTCATTAGTGTTGTTATGACTTAAACCGGATTTGATGTCATAAAAACTGCCATTAAAACCTGTTTGGTAGCTGGTTCTATAGCCGGCTGCATAACCTCGTTCGTAGTTGGGACTTTTTAGACCCCACAAGATTGCTACTGCAGCTGTCAATCCTACTACAACGATAACTATTAGCAAAATAGACAGTATCTTCTTTACGCTGTAACCAAATATAATTTTATTTTCATACCGCTGGTTGTCCACTAAATGTCCCCTTGGCGAGTTTACTAATTCAATATTATATTTTTGAGTTAATTTAAAAACCCATTTCATTTTTAGCATTTATGATTTTACAATATTATTTTTATTATCAGAATCCAATTAACACTACAATAAATGTAAATATTCAAGTAACTTTTGGACATTATAATTTTACTTATAAAAGAGAAAAAATCGTAAACTTATTGAAGTTAATGTTTTTTTTGTTATTATGCTTACATGTGTAGAAATCCATGAAGTTGGTCTTGAGAGTATTATTTTGTAATTTATGGACTTGAGGTTACTTTAAAAGAGAAAGTTATTCAAAGCATTGCTCTTGAAGAACTTGTAGAGATTTTCGAATCTTGCTTCAATTAAAACTATTGCAAAAGTAGTAAACCTCTTTTTACCGACTTTTTGTCAAAAAACACGAAGCTTTTGTAAAAAGAGTTGTAAAAAACCTGGGATGAAGAAGGTCATGCAGAAACAACTCTTAAAATGATTAATAACCGTGATTTTGTTTTTATATTCTTTTCCGTGCTAATTTCCAGGAAGAACTTCAGCATCTCAAATCTCATTTAAGACATTTACAGGAGTATGTTGGTTACCAGTAGGTCTGTGAACAAGAAAATATTTCCAGAAAATTGCAGATTTGCCAGAAAAAAGGAACATTGCAGGGTCTTCTGAGTGAGGTTTAATTCTAAGGCTGGAAATTTTCTGTTCTGAAATTACTGGTTTGTGTTTATTTCTAGCTAGCTAATTTTGGGACTATTAAGTAGCATGAGCCGGTAAGACAATAAATACTAAATATCGTATGTCACAAAATAAAATTGTTTGGACTTATTTCATATGAAAATGAGATTTTATTAAAACTCGAATAATTTCTACAATTGGATAATAAACGACGTTAATTTTAAATTGTATTTTATATGATCCAAAATAGTATCATCTGGGATGATTCCTATTTTTATATTTTTGACCTCAGATCATTGGTTGCCGATTCAAGAGAATTGATAGGAGATGTTGCAGAATGAGCTAAAACATTAATAACTTCTTGATAGTTCTATTCTGCTTCATAAGATAAAGTGATTATATCAAAGATATTGCATAATTCAGAAGATGCCCAAAGTAAACTGTCTATATTCATATAATAGGTTGGATCATTTCTCTTTCCTATACCCAACAACTTAATTACCTTAATTAATTTTTTATATGATTTTTCAATTTGTCGAAATAATTCCTGAACTAATGTGGTTAGAACTACTGACAGTAGCATCAATATTTTTTTTCGTTTCCTGAAAAATTTTTTCTTTATAAAGCTGAAATCTTAAAGCTTTTTAAAAACCTATAATAGATGTGAAACACCATTGTTAAGGGTATGAAAAGCGATTTCACCACACCAGAATCTTTAGATAAAAAAAGTCAGAAAGCAGCTGGAATTGAGAAAGAATTTCCAAGAAAAGTTTTCGCATAAAATCAAGGAAAAAAGGGGCCTTTAAAAGTAATCATCATTGGAGGGGGAGCCTGTGATATGGCAGCTGCTATCTAAATTAGAAGACAGAGTGATTTTGAAATAACAGTAATTTCACGAGATTCCAATATTGCTTACAGTCACTGTGGAATTCCTTTTGTTTTGTGTCGGGAAATTAATAGTTTTGAAAAACTTATTGTAAAACCCCTGGATTTTTTAAGAAAAATAGAATAGATGTTAAGCTAAATGAGGCCGTTAGGTCAATTAATATTAGTTCAGGAACTGTTCAGACAAGAGAAGGAATTTATCCTTTTGACAAACTGGTGATTGCCACAGGAAGCCTGCCATTTATACCTAAAAAAGATCGCACTACAAACATTCTATCTTATGGCGTCTTCACTTTGAGGAGTCTTGATGATGGCATGCTCTTTGAAAAAGCCCTGGAAACTGCCGAAAACGTTTGTATTATAGGTAGAGGGACAATAGGAATCGAATGTGTCGCAGCACTTGTGAGAAGGGGAATTAAAACTTTATTCATAAGCGGAAGCAAAAATCTGATTTCCAGGCAGTTTGATCCTGAATGTGCTGGAATTATAAGAACACACCTGGAAAGTCTGGGCATCGAAGTAATTTCAGGTGAACATATTGTTATTCCTGAAAATTTCTGGAACTAAAAAACTTTGCAAGTTGGAGAAAGGCTATTTCTTGCAGACATTGTGCTCCTGGCAAGCAGGGTAAAACCAGAAATTTTTCTTGCCATGGATGCTGGAATCGAAATTGGAAAAGCTGGAGGAATGGTTGTAAATGAAATGCTACAGGTAAAAGTAGGAAAGGAGTTCCTTCCCAATGTGTATGCAGGTGGAGAATGTGTGGAAGTAAAGGACTTTATAACCGGGGAAGCCAGAATAAGTCAGCTGGGTACAGCAGCATGGAATATGGTCTATGTAATCGGCAATAATATTACCGGAAAGCATACTGCTTTTGGGCCGCTCGCAGACCTTTGGGTGGCTGTAGTAGGTGATTTGCAGTTCGGTGGGGTGGGGATTACGTCGAAAAAAGCTGAAAGTAAGGGGATGAGTTTAGTTACAGGATTTTTCAGCAGGTACACAAGGGCTTCTTATTACCCAGATAAAAAAAATTTATACATCAAACTCCCGTTTAAAGATGATTGCTTAGTAGGTGCACAACTCGTCGGAGGGGAGGGAATAAAAGAAAGAATAGATGCTCTCTCCCTTACAATTAGGATGAAATCCACAATCAAGGATCTCCAGACTTGGAAACCTGTTACTCTCCCCCAGTTTCAATGCTTATAGATCCTTTACTACCGGCAGTAAAAGCCGCATTTCAAAATAGGAAGGAAAAAGAAAATAGTGAGCAATAAGTAAGGATGAAATTAAAGAGGATCCCAATAAACCTCTAAATTTCGTCATATGTATATAAATGACTTGTGAAAATCAAAGATTTATCAAATTCTCAGAACTTGTCTGTATTCCAGTGGAAATAAAGGGGCAATTTAATATCGATAAAGTGATCGTAGGAAATATAACCTTTATCCTATAGTGTCTGTATGCTTACCCTGCACTTCGATAACGAAAAAGCTAACCTCACTCTTGTAAGAGGAGGAACTGATGCGGCTTGAGACGCGATGATAGACTACCTGAAACAAGTGAATTTCAGTGCACTTTAAAGGCTAGTTATTCAGTGCACTTTAAAGGCTAGTTATGCAGACAAAGAAACCTGAAAGAACATGGTTACTACGGAGAAAGGAGGGGTAGGTTCAGCTTTTTTTTGAACAGGTAGACTTTGGAAGCTCCATTTTTTAAAAAAAGAAGAAATCAGAGTAGCTACTTTATAATTTTAATATTTTGGATTATGTGGCTTTACTCCATGTAAAATTTTCCAGATTAAGGCTTCTGGAAGCAGGTATCCATCCAAATCGAATAAAAAATTTCTGAGGATGTTTCTGCTGGAAATTAGATAAACTACGTGGTAGGTTATCTAGGTGGAAGTGCTCTTAGAGATAGAGGGTTTCTGCAGAAACGGTCGGTAAATATGCTGCATAATAAATTTCATACTAAATGCTTTCAGATGCCTATATGTATATCTCTCAGGCAAACCAGCTGATCACATATATCTGACTTTGATAGTTGAGTAAAATGAGTATCTTGTCTGTGTTGTTTTACTCAATGTAATACAAACACAAGAAAATGGGTTCCGTTGCAAAAATATTATTTCTGTAATTTGACACTATAATTTTCACCCATATGTGTCATTTTCATTAGGGCACAAATTCTAGAGAAGTTTGCTTTTGGTAGGTAAAATCAAGAGTCGTCCACTACTTTTCTCGATAAGTATAGTTTTCTTTGATATCATAGATGAAATTATATATAAATGGGGTTCTTTCGAAAATTTGAATTCTTTCGAAAATTTATTCTGGAATAGTATTTTTTCCAATGATTTAAATAAACCTTATATAATTATAATTATAATTATGCTCTTAACAATTTATCTAATTTTTACATATTTCTTATTAAATAAACTTCATACATATATAATAAAAGTTTAAAAAAAGAATTTTGAAAAAATATCCCTAACAAAAATTCCGGGAAATATCTCTAAAAAAATATGTGCTGTTGTTAATAATTTTTGTGGAAAAAACCAACTTATCACTACGATCTTCCAGATGGTCGAACGATTTGCTTATTTTAGTTAAGAATAAATATTTAGAAACAAAACTTCTGTATAATATAAATTACATGGCTATGGATATTTAGAAAGTGGGATTTAGTATTAAATTGGCGGATTATTGGTCAAATTATATTCTAATCAATATTGTTTGCTTAAAGATAATGTATGCGTGTTTATTTAGTGGAATTATATTACCACAATGTGTCTATCATTTTGTGGATATGATAAAAGGAGCAAAATAAATGTTAAAACAATTTTCTAGTATGAAAAAGAGACTAGCTATTTTGCTGGCAGTCTTTTTTGTAGTATCGTTGACAAGCAGTATCAGCTAGTGCATGGGGAGGCCACGGCGGCTGGCACAGACACGGCTGGGGAGGACTTGGTTGGGGTTTGCCTGGACCAGGTCGTGGAGTATCTATTTGTGCCCCTGCCCCGGTAATGGTCAGTGCCCCCGCTCCGACAGTTGTCAAAACACACGCTGAAAGAGTTATAGAAGTATCCGCCACAAAGCATGTAAAAATAATAGTCGAAGTTCCCATCACAGCATATGTCAAAAAAGTTGTCGACGAACCTGTCACAACATATGTTAAAAAGTGTGTTGACGAACCTGTCAATATCTATGTCCAAAAAGTTGTCAAAGAACCTGTTTATGTACCAGGTTGTGTACCAGCTCGCTGAGTACCGTAACTCTGAGTAAATTACAAGACATGAAATCGCACAAGAACTAATAATAATTATAAAACAGTAAATTAAATGCAAATAAGAGTCCACTGCTTAAATAAACTTCTTCTATCCGGTATAAAAAATGTCATTAGCCGCGGAGTTATATTCTTAATTTTTTTATTATTTATATCCATTTGATAGTATTTATTTGAAAATATTATTGTTTTTTTGGTTCAATACCTTCTTCGGGACACAGATGTAGACTTTACTTGCCTGAAAAACTTTTAGCTCTTTCTTAGCGATGGTAATTCGCCGCCATGTATAATAAAGCCATAATCCAATAGCAAAGCCACCATATATTTAAACTAAAGTAGCAAGACAACTGTTTTCTAATTTAGCCATTTCTGTTGAATTAGTTATGTTAAATGAGATGCTTGCCAGTGTGGAACTTGCTGTATTAAATATACACAAATTAAAAGAAAAATAACAAAAACAGATAAACACTTTTTTAAATATCGGTTTACCTATTCAAAAATTATTGGTAAAGAAAATATTTTGAACTTTTTATATTTTTTATAAAATTCTTTTGTGTCTTGTTTTGTATTCTTACACAATTGTTCCCGTTTTGTTATTAAAGACATGGTCCTTTTCCTTTATCGTGAAAATTTAGTTCTGTATCAACTAACTAGAATGGAATTACTATATTAGAAAGATATCTTCTGCCGCAATGTACCGAAAGTTCTGTAAAATCTGATTGACTCTATGTTCTTTTTCTTTCACCACAAAAAAGGATTTATCGTTTTTTACTGATGTAGACGTTTTAATACAAAACTTCTGCATCTATAAGTTAGAATTTGTTTCGTCCAGATCTTTTTATTAACCAATGTAAAGTCAAAATAACTATTATTCCTATCCTAATACTTCAGGAATAGAAGAGAACGAGAAATCTAGTGTAAAATAATTTTCTAACAGTTTTATTAAATATTCCATTCCAGTGGAATCCCCATGATCTTTGGGGAAATTCAATCCTAGAAAAAGCCAGAATAAAGTTTTAGGACTTGCCCACATTTAATTTTCCATAAGATGGAAGAAAGATCCTGTGATAAGCGAAATAATCCTGATATCTCCTTTCTTTTGTACAAGCATAAACCTATCAGGAAGAAAATAAGAGAGAAAATATAGTATGACCTCTAATGCATCCGTTTTCGAAGGTAGAAGCAAAGATAATTCTTCCTAGATGTATAAATTTTTCAAGTCAGTCAGGTATAAACTTACTAAAATAGTATAAGCAAGATAAGGAAGCTATTCATCTCATAAATCACCTATTTAGTTATTCTACATATTATGAGTTAATGATGATATGAGTTAATGATGATATGAGTTAATGATGATATGAGTTAATGATGATAGGTAAATAAACATTATAATCGTAATATAGTAAGGAATAAGCCATAATAGACTCAGGGTAGTTTTTTTATTCTCTAGATAAAGAATATTAGATTTGGATAATTTCAAAATAATTTAACATAGTCAATGATATATATTTGTTTTTTGACTGCGATAAATAATGTGCGGGATTATTTTTTGTTTAGAAGCAAATTTTCATAGAATTAATTTAAAATAACTGCGGAGATAATTATGGATTGTAGCATCGTATCTACACCACGAATAGACCTAAAAGAGTGTAATATAAAGGGCATAGTGAAATTAACTAGCAGAGTAGAGTTACTTGGAAGATGTTGGTTACTTTGAATTAAATATGCCTGGAACGATATATATTTGAAGTAACTGTATATAGGTAACAGTAGACATAACTCTTCCAAGTTCTCAATTATCCTTTTTAATGCGGTTACTTTGGTGGTAATGTTACAGCTTTAAACCAAAAGTCTCTCATGAATTTAATTGCTTTCATGAATTCTTTGAGGTCAATAGGTTTAACTAAATAAGAATTGGCATGAAGATCATAAGTTCAAAGTATGTCCGTTTCAGCGCTGGAAGTGATTAAAACGATTATAGGTATGTTTTTAAGGTTACTATTCTCTTTTATTTTTTTACTTCACGTCCTTCTTTTTTCGGCAAATTCAGACCCAAAATGATTATATCTGGTCGCGTGGAACTTAAAAATTCCCCTTCATGACATAAAAATTGACCTGCTGCTTCTCCATCTTCTGCAACATGAAGATTGGTTCCAATTTTCGCATTATTAAAAAATTATTCAGATAGTCCAATGTCTCCAATATTGTCTTCAATTAAAAGAATTTCAATTGGCTGATCTAAATCTTCATTTTTAAAGCTTTCATAAACGAAAACAAACGAATTTATTGAGCAGTTAGCCTTGAAATACAGATTCAATAGAAATCTGATTTGGAATTTGATGAGCAAATTTCTGAGAGATTGTTATTGTTATATATTTTATATCTCTTTATTCCGCAAAAATGAAAAAATATATTTTTGTTCTTTTATTAGAATTAATTTCTGGTCTTAAACTTGGAGATAAACCACGAAAAGTACAGTAGTATTAAAAATATTTCAATAGGTTTTCTTGCCTTTCCGTTCTTTTAATGGTTAGAGAATTTTGAGTGATTTAGGCGTAAATAATTACTCTTGAAAACATTATTATTTTTTTAATATTATAATTAACTCATTATTTCATTGACTACATAAACTGGTAGCTGGAGTATTTGTACAGGAATGGCAACTTAAGGGAGCTAATGCTATATTTTCGAATATGATGTTAGAACAGTTCCAGAAATCTGGATATATGAGCGAAAATATATTCATACATTGATGGGAAATTGAGATGAGTTATGTGCATACTGATAGCCTTCAGAGATCATGTATGCATCTTTATTACATAGTCACAATATGTAGAGATACACTTTAATTGTGAAAATTTTGGATAACATAGGAGGTAGATAGATGAGCTAGCAAGCTTAAATGATAATGATTTTTTTACTTAGCATCTAAAGAGATTAACAATAAGGAGAATTAGTTCTAGTATTTTGATATATTCTGAGATAATCTACTTAGATGCTCTAATATAACAAAAATTTGGACTCAAATATCTTAAAATAAAGATTTCTAATCCTAATAGTTCTTAAAATTAATAAATGTTAATGTCAAAGATATAGTTGCTGATATTTACACTTACGAATTTTAAAATATCAATCCATAATTAATTGTGGACTACCAACATGACCAAATTAGTTGTATTATTGATCCTACTTACAGTTTTGCTCTCTACGGCTGGCTGCTCTGATAAAATTCTTGGAAATTCCACGAATTCTAAGGTAAGCCTGGAGAAAAATGATGTTTTAATAATAACCCAGCTGAATCATATAAACACATCCCTACAGAAAGGCCCGATTTTTGTGAAACTAGGATCAAGATGGTGTCCTGCATGCAGGTCTATGAAGCCAATCCTCGAAAAACTGGCAGTAGAATACCGAGGAAAAGCTACTATCGCATCTGTAGATGTGGATAAGAGTCGGGAAGTTGGAGACTATTTCGGAGTGGGCTCTATCCCAGATTCATTTGTGATAGTGGGCATTGAAAACGGAAAATACGTTTACATGCAGAAGAATGGGGAAGTTAGCACGGATAGATCCCAGTCAAGAATTATTGGATTAAATGGTAATGATGATGAAAAAGTGTTTGAAAAAATTATAGATTTTGCTCTTCTTCAGGAGGGGAAGAGAAAATCCCAATAGAATGTTAAATCAGATTTATAAGCCCTACTTTCCACAGATGTACACAAAAATTGCATATATTTTTAATATAAAAGTAGCTTAAAAATTAAAATATTTTCCTTCAAAATCCAATAAAATCTTTGAAAGCATGTCAGAGGTATGAATTAGCCATTGATCTCCTCGATTATCCTCATTATAAACGAAAAGATGAATATTTAAGAAAAATAAGTAATATGTGGCTAAGTTCAAAGTCGCCAAATTTTTTTACTCATACATTTCCTTTGTATCACTACCAAAAACTAAAAATTTACGTTATCTGTTATGCTTGTAGAAAGAACAAAATGAAAGTTAAATACCTCTCCTATTTTATCTACTTTATAAAACTGTTGGCTTTAAAATTAAAGTATTTGCCTGAATAAAGAGTTTTATTCTATAGATGTGTTTGAATTTTTGTAAAATGATAAGATTCCATTTATAGTCCAGTTGTTGAGAAAGGAAGGCAGATCGAGTAGATCCTCAAAGGAGGTCGGGAACGGGGTGAACGATGTTTCATGAAGAACTACATAATAACAAATTATTTCAAATATTTTTATTGATGTTAAGTGTCTCAAAAAGGAGAAAAGAGAGGTTCTATAACTCTTTTTGTAATTTTTGGAGTTAAAATTGCCTCCACTAAATGTCAACTTATCTAAAGAAGAAGCTTTTAATTGAGTAATCATACCCGATGATGGAATCTAATACATGATCAATAGCTAGCAGTTATATAAAATCAGCTTGCCAAAATTTGCTCATCAAATCTAGTAAATATGGCTATTTATATTTGTTTGCTAAGATAAAATGGTTATAAAAACGAAAAAAATATTGTTTGATAAGCGATAATTTTTTCTTCGAAGACGGGTCGATGACAAACAGTGGTTTTAAAGGGCAAAATTTCAATTAAAGCGTCGCATTGGCCTTCAAATGGTTAGAGATGCAATCTAAAAGGGTGTATTTTTCTTTTATATGTTACTATAAATTAATTCTATGAAGAAAATCTAAAATTATTAACCCAACTTGAAAGTAAAGGGTCAATTTTTGTTATGGATTTAGCTATTAATATGTTTGTTTATGTCGAAAAAACCTGTTGTTAGAATGTTGAAAAAAGTGAACAAGAAAGACAAAATACTATTCCCAAAGTTTTGAGTATATTTCAATGTGGATCTCTTTCCAATTCTGTTAGAATGTCAAAAGATTATCAGAATTCGCAAAATTGGTAGAGGGTACAAAAAAGTCAATTTTAAAGCTATAAAACTTCGAAGATTTTAGAACTACTTGCTTTTTGAGAGCCATTCTGCCTTCTCATCAGCGAAGACTAAAAATCAAATGAAATAATAATCTGCATTAAATGCTTCTGAGGATACTTCATCGATAAATTTACAAAAACGGGGAATTCAAGGTATCGGATTGAGAGAGTATTCCAGGTTGTAAGAGGAAACTGGAGAATGGCATGCTAAATAGTAAAAAAATTGAATTTAGTGGCACTATCATGTGGTATTTGTAATGCTTCAGATGTTTATAGTACGATCTAAGATTCGACGAGATTTATAAGATTTCAGTTCTCCTTGTCATGTGGATACTGAAGTATCAATGATCCATTGAGAGTGTTGATACTTGTAAAATTGCAAAAATTTTAAATCAAGATGATGTGTTAAGAATAAGGGCAAGAATCAGCAGATTGAAGTGTTCATCATTATTTTTTGATTAGAAACCTAAATTTGTGCTGTGGTTGCTGGTATATATTCGATTTTGCTAGCAAAAAAAATGCTCCATTGGGATCAATGGCAGTATTAGAATTAAGACGAAAATAAAAGAACTAAAAGTGGGAAGGTAAAAATTTTCAAAATGGTCTTCATTTTGAGCAAAAATGGGTTTAAACATACAAAAATGAGTTAATTCGACAATATCAAGATATAATCTATCTATAAAAGGTACCCACCATGACAAACCTTGTAATTATCGGGGCGGATAAAAGCGGAAGAACATCTCTCGCTGCAAACCTTGGAAAAAAAGGGACATCTTCAGATATAACGATGTACAATAATGATGTAGAAAGCCGGAAAATGGTTTTTGTGGAACCTCAAGGCTATCCTAAATCCTTGAAATCAATGGTCGCTGCACTGAATATTTCCGAAATACCGATTCTCTGCATCTCTCCTAATGGCTTGGAAAGAGATAATCCTGAAAGTGTTCACACTGGAGAATGTATTGTTGCCTTGGATCTGCTTGGTTTTAAGAATGGGATAATTGCCCTAACAAAGTCTGACAGCACACATATACATGCGATCGATGAGCTGAATAAAAAAATAAAAGTAATGACTGCAGGAACTATTCTCCAGGATTGGAAATGCATTTCCATAAATACTAACAAAAGTGCAAAAAAACCTTTTGAAGGCTTGGAAGATCTCAGATCCAGAATCAACTTGATGGCAGAAAAAATAGAAGCTGAACAGGCTAAGTTGAACAAACTACCCACAAGGATATTTATAGATCATGCCTTCAACGTCACAGGAAAAGGCTGTGTTGTTCTCGGGATTGTCAAACAGGGAATTTCAAGAGAAAAAGACAAAACTAAGATTTTCCCTCTGAACAGAGACATTGAAATCCGTTCCATTCAGAGCCATGATGTGGATATGGAGAGTGTTCCGGCAGGTACCAGGGTTGGGATGCGCCTTAAGAACGTGCAAGCCAAGGACATCGAAAGAGGATTTATTATTTCAGATAAAGAAATTGTAAGTACTGATTACATTCTTGAATGCACCCTCTCAAAATTTACCCGAAAAATTGAAGTTTCAAGTGTTCTTCATCTCTTTGTTGGTCTTCAATCCGAACCTGTACGCGTAAAAAAAATACTGGTTGATGGCCAAGAGGTGCGAGAAGTAAAACCAGGCATTACAAGTGTACTTGAGCTCTCAGGCAATAAAAAAGTAGCGTATAGCAAAGAGGATCTCTTCCTGCTAGCAAACCTTGACCTTACCCAGCGCTTAGCAGCTAAAGGTTTTTCGAAGGGCTAATTTTTACTGTAAGTATTAAAATACGTTTTTTATATTATATCGTTCAAGTTGCGTTTAGCTAGAAAGATTATAATTTTGAAAAAACTTCAAAAACGAGATTATTTTTAAGAAGAATGGTTTTCAAGAAGTAATCATTTCAAGAGAATATCCATGATAAAAATCTTCGAGAATTTCAGAAGCAAGTATGACCTACGAAACAGTGAAATAAAGGACATAACTCTTTATGGGAGTGTTTTTCACAGGAATATATGCTGGGAGCGATCCTTATCATAGACTGGAAGGTGAGGATCTAATCATGGTATTCTATGGCAGCCTTAGAGATGGTCTCTACAATAACCGGCGTTTCTACCTGCAAAACATGTCTGAATTTATGGGGACTACAAAAGTAAGAGGCTATGCCCTTTACTCTTTGGGTCCATACCCAGGAATATACCCTTCTGAAGAATCTTCTGTGGTTGCTGAGGTGCGCAGGTTTTCTGGAAAAAAGCAGCTTGAAGTAGCCAAATTTATCGATTATATGGAACTTTTTGGAGAGTACCATAGGGAATACGTAGATCTTGAAATAGGGGGGGGAAAAGAATCAGAGGCTTCATATACGTTTCTAATAAAAAACCTGAGACAGAAATAATAGAACATGGTGACTGGGTGTATTACCTGAAAGAAAAAGGCGAAAAAAACTGAAACATATGGAACCATTCAGCTTGGACGAAATAATACAAATATCAATAACTATATTTAATAAGATTTAAAGGAGCAAATTTCGATTGGTTGATTTTATCCAGTCGAATACCCAGCGGCTTCTGCAGGATGTAAATTTGTCCTAAAATCATTGATAACTAACTAATTTGTATTTTAATCTACCTCATACTATCAAAATGGAACAATTTTATACAAAAAAAGTGCGTCGATAAAAAAAGGAGCATTTATATAAATCCCCAAATTCTGTTATATGTTTATTAAGGTTATATCAATTATTCTTGAAAATAAGGTATTTATCAAAATTTTCTGACTGTTAACTTTTACTATATCCTTTATAATTTTTACATGTTAGGTATCTGACCTACCACAGGTACCTACTAAATTTGTTCATTTATTATAAATATTTATATATCTAAATATGGAACCTTGATTCAGATTTTCTTATGCTTGTTACAACACATTCCGTGATCATAAAGGAATTGTTTATGGTATTTATTGGAACCTAAATTGGAAAAGTTATTTATTAAGTGTTATCCAAATTTGGGCACACAAGTTAACTCATTCTATTGTAATAAAAGTAAAATGTCTCAATTAATTTGTTTACTTGACAATCGCCATTATATATACTTTCAGCAATTTGAAAGCATTCTAATTGAAATAGCGTCTTGGTTCTGTAAATCAGTATATCTTATTTTAATGGTGAATATCATCAATTTATAATATAGAATAGATCTAAAGATGCACACTTTATTTTGGACTTATGAATTATAAAAATGATGAAAGTACCTACGATAAATTGCGAAATTATTTAGCGAATATAACTCAGTTTTCCTTTGTTTTTTTAAAAATCAGGACTCATCAGTGATTAAATCTGAAAAATGAGTATGCTCCAATTTTGGAAAAATATGAGAAGAGTCTTACGATTATTATTTTTAACAACTCAAGACAAGACCACTTTTCGCTCCTTAAGCTTCATATAGTAATCTTTTGATGTTATTTTTCAAAATGTACTTAGTGGCATTTTCCGATCTTTTTGTTTCGTACTCAGGCAAGTTTAGCTAGAGTAGACCTGCTTAAAGGCATTAAAATCATAAATAATCATTACAATTGAAACTTAATTGTAAAAAAATATTAACTATTTAATTGTTAATGATCAGAGTAAAATGTTCTATTGAAAACCATCTATTTAGGGAGTGGTGGCAGAATGTTTATTTTTCTGTAAAATCACAACTCTCAAGAAGTGGGTGAAAAATTCAGATATAGAGTACGAAATTATACACATAATAAAAGCTTGACTTATATTTATGTCAAATTTGCGACACTGCAAACGTATTCTAGGGATGTAGTTTCTCTCGTTAAGACTCAAAACATATACTTGTCTGTGTTACTATCAGATATGATTTAAATGAAAGTTAGCAGAATAATTTATAGATGATTTCGATAAACATTTAATTTTCACGAATAATTCGTATACAAATTATAAGCACATGACGAAATTTAGAAGTTTATTGAAGTCATCTATAAAAATCAATTGGGATTTTGTGCAGAATATGGTGGTTTTGGGCTTGACGAATTTTTAAAATGTAGTAATTAGCATTCTTACACAATGTGTTTTTTAAAACAGTAATGCCTAAATTTATTTAGCTTAAAATCTTTTAAATATACCTTCTTTTTTCAATAGTATTCGATATGTATTTGGACTTTCATTTCTATGTCAACTTCTAAAAAATATTTTACTCGGGTCCTTTCGACATTTACCGTTATTTGTATCGTTGTTTTGCGCTTTTCCTCTTTAAATTCCCTGAAATTGACCACAAAAGATTTAATAAGGCAATTATTTTATTACACTTGTAATCCAATTCAGAAGGATAAAAGAGGGAATGAAATTCTTTTCGACAATAGACGTTATTTATAAGTCTTATTTGATGAAGAATGGTGAAACCCCTAAAGTGTTGATCCCGACACTTTTTCTTGCATACAAAATATCTTAGCAAACATGGAGGAAACAATAAAATGAAGAGATTTGCAGCATTAACACTGGCTGTTCTCATGCTCCTTACTGTATTTGCATCCGCCGCAAGTGCAGTTCCAACAGCAAAAGACAGCATTGAGATTCGCGGTCCAGTGTATAACGGTTCTAGTATCAACGACATTATCTCCACGCTAGGTGATGCCGGTGCTACAATGAATGCTAGTAATTTTGCAGCATTCTACTATGACCCTAATGACAACGTGACAACTGAATCTCTTTCCATTAAAAATGTTGCAGGCAATTCTGGCAACGTCATCGGAGAGCACGGTTTAGTTTATCAGACAACTATCCAGCCGGTTGCATTTAAGTATGCTGCCTGGGGCACTTACAATGTTCTTAGGTTATTCGAAGATAAGTTCGTTCCGCTGAAATCTTCAGATGCTAGCAAGCTTACTAAGCTCGTTGTGGATAGCAAAGATAAGTTCCCTATTAAGGTCGGCGAAAGTAAAGACCTCGGGCAAAATTACAGTCTCCAAGCAAAGCAGGTAAATATTGACGGTAAGAAAGTCTGGCTCGAATTAGATAAAGATGGGCAACATGTCTCAGATCAGATAATAACACTCGATGGCGTCGATCAGACATGGACTTGCAAACTTCCAGTCTTAGGACTAGATGACGTTCCTGTCCTGAAAATTCATATCAACCAGGTCTTCCAGGGGACATCTGACACTATTGTCCAGATTGATGGTTTATGGCTCATTGACTATGCAAATGCCATGACGATCAATGTCGGTGAATTTGGCAAACTAAATGATTTTTCTATTAACGGTCCAAGCATTCTAATCTCCAACAAGGATTCTTTTGTTATGCCTAGGGACTCCAAGCAGGAAATTGGTCATGGATTGTACTTCAGGATTGCTGACACACCATCTAATATGATCAGATTCTATGCTTTTAAGCAGATTACAGATCCCGGAACTTATCAGATCAGAGGACGGGTTGTTTCCAACTCTCAGGATTTCACTTGGACTGCATCCAACTTCGCAGGCTTCTTCTATTATGACCTAAATGAGGATATCACAACAGAATCCCTTAGCGTTTCTGGTATTAATGGGAGGGTGATTCCTGTAAACGGTCTCAAATACAGCACTACCATCAAAAATGTTCCTTATAAGTACACTAACTGGGGTACATATCCCGTTGTCGGCTTATTTGGGGAAAAATATGTCGCACTGAGTCCTACAGATGCTAGCAAGATTGCTAAGCTCGCTGTGGACAGCAAAGATAAGTTCACTGTTAAGATTGGCGAAAATAAAGATCTCGGGCAGAATTACAGTCTCCAAGCAAAGCAGGTAAATATTGACGGTAGGCAGGTCTGGCTTGAATTAGATAAAGATGGGCAACATGTCGCAGATCAGATAATAACACTCGGTGGCGGCGATCAAACGTGGACTTGCAAACTTCCAGTCTTAGGACAAGATGATGTTCCTGTCCTGAAAGTCCACATCAACCAGGTATTCCAGGGGACAGCTGACACTATTGTCCAGATGGATGGTTTATGGTTCATTGACTATGCAAACGCCGTGAAGATCTCGGCTAACGATGAATTCGGCAACCTCAATGCAGTTTCCATCAATGGTCCTACCCTTAATATTCAAAACAAGGATAGCTTCACTCTGGCGAAAGGCTCCAAGAAGGAAATCGGTCAAGGAATGTCCTTCGAGGTCTTCGATTCCGATAGGCTCATATATTACCCATTCGTTGAGCAGACACTAGGTAACATAGGTAACAAAACTATTGTTACTACTTCCGCTACCACTAACGTCACCGCTGGTAATGCTTCAGTTAATCAAACCAACGTGCCAACAGTAACAACAGAGAACGTCCCTGTTGCAAATGAAACCACGGCTGCAAACAACACTACAAAGGAGGAGAAAAAGACTCCTGGTTTCGGAGTTATCTTAGGGATTACTGGGCTTCTTGCAGTAGTCTACTTCGTCAGAAGGAACAGATAAATTTTCTGAATGAGGGATTTTCTTAATCCTTCTCTTTTTTAATCTTTTTTATTTACTAGTGTATCTAACTTCTTATTTCTTAAAATGTGTAGATTCTTTTAATTTAAAAATCCTGATTTATTAAGCTTTCTGGTTGCTTTAGGATTTCAATATCAGGTGGTTTTTTATGAAGAAAAGTATCGTTTTAATATCTGTATTCGCGGTTTTGATGAGCGTATTATCAGGTTGTATGGGTAGCAATACCCCCACTGCTAACGGTACAAATTTGGATAATCCGAAAGCAACTATGATTTCTGATGAAGAGGCATTTGGAATGAATAAAATTAAAAATCTGCCTATAGGCTTTGAATACGTGGGCAATATTCTGCTTTCTAAAGGTGATATCAAAAATAATTACAAAGCCGAAAATGTTTCCGGAATCCTTGGAGGATCGAAAGGACTCTACAAAGGCTCTAACAACTCTGATTTTTATTTAGATATAATCAAATTTGAAAACATTGCAGATACAAACGATTTCATACTCACTTACAAGTTTTCCTTCACCCCATTAAATAAAAATTTCCGTTTTGTGGAAGATCCTTTTAATGGGCATTCTGCTGTGAGAATCACAGATTATGTCATAGATTCAGGAAAATCTGTACCCAGATATACCTATATATGGAACAATGAGAACTATGTATTAGTGGTTTCTGGAAGTACTGTTAACTGCTCTCTAGGTCAGGCAGCTGGCAGAAACAATAGGGTACTGAAGAGAATTTAGATAATCCCTCTGTTTATCTTATGCTTATAAATGGTATATATGCTTCGTAAATATAAGGGGTTTATTGGAATCCTCTAAAATATTTTTTTCATAAACTAGATAATTAAGCATTTTTTCCGCCTTTTTTTCGTTGTTATTTACCTTATTGTTACTTTTGAAGTTTCAGGATATTTTAAAATTACTGTGTAAATTATGGTTCCAAAACGCTTGTTTTTGATAAAGAGCTTGGACGCAGTCTCTTTACAAAAGCACTCTCCAAAAATCTCATATCCAGTAGTTAACCAATTTCACTTTTCCATAAAAGACTCTTTCATATACTTCATAAGCAATGAAAACGCCTCAATATGTTTTCTCTTCTATATAAGTCTGAGTACAGTCTTAAAATAAAATTGAAGCCAAAAAACGTGTTGATGCTATATTGCAACTTCTTAAAAACTATGTTTATATCAAGATCAATGATTTACTTATTCATGAAGACATTTTTCGTATCTTAGTGAGTTTGGTAGTAGACAAGATTTTTGTTCATCTTGTCTAAAAACAGTATTAAAATATTGAATGCAAAATATCCCGAAAACTACGATTTTAAAAAAGTATGGAATAGCTTGTCCTATAAAATTAAAATATTCATATCCAAAGCCAATAATGATCCCGAAAGGGAGTGCAAGCTATGAATTTTCTGTTGGTCGCACAATGATTTTAATTGTTGAAAAAGAGATTAATTTTATGAAAAATAAATGATATGTGTACATGCTAAACGGTGGACAAACTCCTTTTACTGAGATATCTTCTGTAAATCATGACAAAATGCCTTGTGGACTGGCTATCAATAATTTGTTGATAAACTTCGACAATACCGAATTCTCGATGTATCTCAAATTTGATAACAGATTAAAGAATTCCTTAAAGGGTAGTTCACTTCGGTAAATTATGCAGATTACGAAAAAAGATGTAATATTGTGAAAAAGAATAAATAGCAAAAATGCTAAACTAGAACAAAATCTTCAAAAATTGTTTTTCTTTGGCTGTATGGTTGGAAACTGAAAAATCCGAGATCCTTTTAATTAAATTTTTAGAGCTGTCAAATGATTTTTAATGAAAATATCACGTTTCAGTCCAAATGGAGTTTGTACTCCAAACTAAGGTAATAAACAGAAAACAAATTGCTCAGAATATCCTGTGGCTCTTCTCTGTGTTATTCATTAAAATTCCAAGAGTTATGGACATGACTCTTCCAGAAAATCTTTCAAGGTTTTAGATGGCGAGATTTTTTTCCCCCTCATTTAACCATTTGCCAGCTTCCTTGCTACTGAAATCATATGTAAACTTATATCTCACTAATCCTCAATGAATTATTGATATACGATCCCTTTCTTTAATGCTTGCTAAAAATTTCACAAAAATCAAATTTTTCACAGAAGGATTGAACAGCAATAATTGATCCTAGATTTATGCATATATTATTGAAAATTTTGATAAGGTCTTAAGTTTTTTTCATATGCAGGTGAATTGTATATGAATGGCTAGTGTGCATCCGAGATTTGTTGAAATCCTCTCTTGTTAGAAACTGTAATAAATTTTCTTTGCTTTGTTTCTGTATTTATTGGACAAGCTATTATAAAAAATAATTTATTTCCACTCAACTGTCAAATTAGAATTCAACATTATTTTTTTGTAAAACTCGTGAAAAATGGACGAAATTTTACTTAGTATCTGAGCCAGTTGGTGAAGTACTGAACTAGGCCAGGTGGAAAAATATTCCATCCGCCTATTCATTAAACAGATTCGGTCTTTTTCTTTGAATTTCAGTTCCTTTCTCAAATCTTAATATTTTCTTTTGCCCATTTAGTGCCTGCTTCAAAAACCCGCTGATTGAATTCTATGACTTTGGATTTACCCGCAAAATTTTCGGTGATAGCTTCCTTGAAGGATTCTTCTGCCAGGCCTGTAGCGTTAAGGCCCATAAGAACTCCGAGCATGAAGGAGTTAGCGGCCTTATTAGAGCCCTCACCGGTGGCTTTTTCAGTTGCAGGGACTGCAATAGCTTTGGTATCAGCAGACAACTCTGTTTCTCCAATGGACGAGTCATAAAGAATGTAGCCTCCTTTTCTGACAGTTCCTTCAAATTTTTCAAGTGAAGGACGGTTCATGGTCACCAGGATATCTGGATTATAGACAATAGGACAATCTATGAACTGGCCAGAGATCACAACTGAACAATTGGATGTTCCTCCGCGCTGCTCCGGACCATATGAAGGGAACCAGGAGGCATTAAGATTTTCATTCACCCCGGCCAGAGCCATAATAATTCCCATGCTGAGAACTCCTTGCCCTCCAAATCCTGCAATCTTGGTTTGAATGGGGGTAAACTTCTTTCTGGTGGGTTTTGTTTTGGTATTCTTTTCAATGCCGTAAATGTTCTCTAGGGCTTCAGTTGTAAAGTCACTGACTCCACGATGAAGAATTTCTGCTTCTTCATAATTATCCCTGAAGTTCTTGAGAGGAAATTCCTTTTCCATTTCCTCATTAATGAAGCTAATAGATTGCTTTGCATTCATTTTTAGATTAGTTGGGCAGGCGGCAAGGACTTCAACAAAAGCGTATCCTTTGCCCTCACTCTGGATCTTGAGAGCTTTCAGAACGGCTTTTCTGGCATTTCGTATATGGGATATATCAGAAACGGAAACTCTTTCGATAAAGACTGGAGCCTTCAAGTTATCCAAAATTTCACACATATGGAGAGGATAGCCTGCAAAACTTGGATCACGACCTTCTGGAGACGTAATAGTCTTTTCACCGATAAGTGTTGTCGGAGCCATCTGTCCGCCGGTCATCCCATAAACGGTATTGTTTACGAAAAAGACCGCAAGCTTCTCACTTCGGTTTGCTGCTTGAATGGTCTCGTTCAGGCCGATAGATGCAAGATCTCCATCGCCTTGATAGCAGATCACTACAGCATTTTCTTCTGCCCTTGAAACGCCTGTCCCGACAGCAGGGGCTCGGCCGTGGGCAACCTGGATATTGCCTGCATCAAAGTAATAATAGGCAAAAACAGCACAGCCCACTGGACTTATCATGATCGTTCGGTCTTGAATTCCCAAGTTTTCAATTGCCTCAGCAATAAGCTTGTGCAAAATTCCATGTCCACAACCAGGGCAGTAATGAGTAGCTGTGAGGGCTGCCCCTCCCTTACGGGGGTATTCTGTGTATAGGGCTTCTGACTTTCTGATTACCTTTTCTCCGTTAATAATTTTTGCTGTCATTTTCATACTTCCCCCACGATTTTTTTTATTCTGTCCATTATCTGGTCAAGGGTTATCAGGTTTCCTCCCATCCGGTTTACCAGTTCCACAGGCTGTGAACAACTAATTGCAAGCCTTATATCATCTTTCATCTGCCCATTACTCATTTCCACTGAAATGAACGAACATCCTTTATCTGCAAGGGTTTTCAGCTGTTTTTCAGGGAATGGAAAAAGAGTTTTCAGCCTGAAAAGACCTACTTTGAAGCCATTCTGTCTGGCAAGATATGTGGCTGATCTGCAGATTCTGCTGCTAATGCCATAGGAAACTAGGACAATTGAGGCATTATCTGTTAGGTATTCATCATAATCTACCTCATTCTGCTGGATTAGGTCGTACTTTGTCTGTAGCTTTTCATTAAACTTCTCGAGTTCATCGAAGTCCAGATAGATTGACGTTATCAGATTAGGCCTTGTTTCGGATGTACCGTTTACCGCCCAAGCGTTATCGATCTTAGGGATAGTAGCTTCATTCGGAAATTCTAGAGACTCGATCATCTGTCCGAGAACACCGTCCGCGAGAATCACAGCAGGGTTTCTGTATTTGAAGGAAAGCTCAAAAGCCTTAAGGGTAAAGTCACACATCTCCTGTACTGAATTAGGAGCAAGCACTATATTTTTGTAATTACCATGCCCTCCACCTTTTACTATCTGGTTATAATCTGCCTGATCCGGCCCTATATTTCCAAGGCCAGGTCCTGCTCTCATTATGTTTACAATCACACAGGGAAGTTCTGCTCCAGCGAGGTAGGAAAGTCCTTCCTGCATAAGGCTCATTCCAGGTCCTGAAGACGATGTCATAACCCTGTGCCCTGCAGCTGCTCCTCCGTAGACCATATTAATTGCTGCTTCTTCGGATTCGGCCTGAATGAATTTTCTTCCTATAAGTGGAAAGTACTTAGATGCATCATGTAGAATCTCACTTGCTGGAGTTATTGGATATCCGAAGAAACAATCACTACCGGCATAAAGTGCACCGACGATTACTGCAGAGTTGCCTTTTACGAGTTTTGTTGCCATCATTTTCCTCCTTCCTGCCTTATCTTGCTCCGTCGTGTTTCAGGGGAATATGGATTTCGATTGCAAGAGGTTCCGGGCAAGTATAATAGCAGCTCGCACAGCCTGTGCACCTTTCTCCTATATACTCTATATAATTATAGCCTCGAGCATTAAGGTTTTCACTCATTAAAAGTACTTCTTTGGGACAGGCAAGAATACAGCGTCCGCAAGCTTTGCACTCAAGGGTGTTGATTAAAGGATATGGTTCTTTTTTAGCGTTCTTTGACATATTGGGTCCTCAACTTATTTATTTTCAGTCGGTTTTCAAGGCTCTCCTAAATTTTTGACTTCCTAGGTGCTTAGAGCTTGTTCGGGGTTTTAGTTTAGTTTTTTTTATCATACTTTTTCAGTCTCTATTTTTTCCAGACTTTTTTTGTGACAGAACGAAGAGTATTCCTTTTCCATTTAGTTTTCTGAAACTTTCTATCTATAAATGTTTAGTTAGTTATCTAAATAAGCAATGTGTTAGTGTCGCTAATTTGCTGTAAAGTATAGTCAAATTTTTTTGTACTTTTAATTTAATTTTTCTGATGTAGAAACTTTTACTCAATAACTTATCGAAATTTATGGTTTTTACAAAAAATTGGGTACCTATAGACAAGGCTATAAAGTAAGTCCGAATTGTCTGTTTCAGAGCAGACTTTTCAGAAAAAGTTTAAGGTATTTATTTTTTTCTGTTTACCTTTTTCTGATTTGATCGGAAATTTTTTCATGATGTTTTGTTTTCATTTTTTGACATGAGAGACAGAGGTTTATCTGATTCCTTGTACTCTTATGTTTCTTTTTTGTAGTCATCTTTGCAAGTAATGAGACAGAACTCATCAAACTTATTAATCATTCGAATGACATTACTTTTTATTTAAAAGCTATAATTTCTCTGAATTTTAATAGTTATTTTTGTAACGCTTTTATTTTTTTATTTATTCATCGGATTAATATTTTTGGCCCTTCGTAATGATTTTTGGTTGGTTTTTATATAGAGTAGCTGATAGAAAATACAATATTTGAAACCATTTATTATTGTTTCGAAAATTTCTCTGCTTTTTGATTTATTCGTACAGCTATGTCTTTTATATTAATGTAGTAACACTTTTAAATAATTCTGCAATTATGTGTAAAGGTAATTTTTTTTCAATAATCATCCAGTAATTTTCTTTATATATTATTTTTAATTACTTTATACATTCCAATTTTTCTCTCGTGCTTTTTCTAACAATATCTAGTTGAATTCCTATTTGAGTAGATGGGATGAAAAAATAATCTTTTCACTCATTGCTTATTGTTTTGCTAAAATTTTTCTGCCTTTTTAAATTTATTTAATCTAGCTCTATCATAATAGAAGAAATGTTTTTACACATATATTTTCTCTCAAAATCAACTAATAATTTATAGGGAAGAACCTATATTCCATCGAATTACTATTTATACTCACGAAACTATTTGTTTTCAGTATCATATCCTCCATCAGTGATTCTGATTTTTGAATAACTTATGTATTTAATTATACTTGGGTTTTTATTTAATTAGTCACTAGATTTATTTGAATATAAAAAAAATTAATCCATGGTGGTTGGTAAATAGTCAGATTAAAAATAAACAAATCTTGGGGTTAGGCCCAAAATTTTTGTTACAATAGATGTGAGCGCGAAAGGATAGGAGATTAAAAATGCATTTGGGGATCAGTGAAGCATTTGATTTAAGGCCTAATTATATTATTAATATGATATACCAATCAGGAGCAAAAATGGTAGGTTTCCAGTTTCCGGAGGGCCTCAAAAAGACGGGAGTCGAACTCGCAAAAAAAGTTGAAGAATGTACAGGGGTTGAGGTCCTCATCTACGGAGATTCCTGCTTTGGAGCGTGCGATTTGAATAGGGCTTTGATAGAATATGTGGATATTCTCTTCCATTTTGGGCATGCGAGAATTGAGGAGATGAAGCTTTCAGATAAGGTTTATTTCATAGAAGCACGTTCTTTAGTTGATATTGGGAATGTTGTTGAAAAAGCTGTGCTTGAACTTAAAGGGCAGATAATAGGGCTAATTACTACTGTACAACATGTCCATAAACTCGGGGAAGCTCGTGCCATTTTTGAGGCTAGAGGAAAGACTTGCGTAATCGGATGCGGTGATTCCAGAATATCTTATCCAGGGCAAGTACTCGGATGTAACTTTTCGGCAGCAAGAGCTGAAAAATGTGATGAGTACCTATATATCGGAAGCGGAGATTTCCATCCTTTAGGTGTTGCCCTTTCCACAAAAAAACGTGTTCTTGTAGCTGATCCTTTTTCAGGGGAAATTCGTGAGATAGATCCCTCAAAAATTCTCCGTCAGCGTAGTGCTGTAATTGCAAAATCTCTGGATGCTGAGATTTTTGGTATAATTGTCTCAAGTAAAAGCGGGCAGAAAAGGCTTGAGCTTGCGCTTTATTTGAAAGAATGTGCGAAAAAACATGGAAAAGATGCATATCTGATTCTTATGGATCTTGTAACTCCAGAACAGCTGCTACTGTTCAAGGTGGACGCTTTTGTAAATACAGCTTGTCCGAGGCTTGCTGTTGATGAAATTGGACGTTTTCAATCTCCCATGCTGACGCCTCAAGAATTTGAGATCGTACTTGGAGAAAGAGAATGGGAAAGACTTGTGCTGGATGAAATTACCACAGAGCCAATATGATCTTTTTATTCCTATGTTTAGCCAAAATAAAGATATCAGAGTACGAATGAGTTCTATAAAGGCAATTCAATAAAAATTTTTAACTAGATATTTTTAAAAAACTAACGTCGATGAAATGAACCAAAGAAAACTTGAAATGCTTCTTGAAGCAATCGAAGGTTTTTCAGATCCTGAGATTGAGCTGGAGCAATACCAAACTCCTTCTCCTTTAGCTGCGGAAATTCTGCATTTCGCTTTCATGCAGGGAGATCTTGATGATTCAGTCCAGGATCTTGGCTGCGGTACTGGAATCCTTGCAATAGGTGCCAAGCTCCTTGGAGTCAGAGATGTTGTGGGGTATGATGCGGATCCAAGAGCACTTGAGATTGCAAAAATTAATGCCAAAAAGCTTGGAGTCGAGGCAAATTTTATATTCTCGGACATTGTAGGCATCAAGGGACATGTAAAAACTACACTTATGAATCCCCCCTTCGGGGCAAGGATAAAGGGCAAGGATAGATCTTTTATTTCGTCAGCATTAAGAACAAGTGACGTGATATATTCAATCCACAACCGAGGAAGCTTTGCTTTTATCCAAAAGTTCATTAAGCCTGCGATCATTACACATTCTTACGTTGCGAAATTTCCTATAAAACGAATGTTCAACTTTCACAAAAAGGAAAGAAAGGTCATTGAGGTAGAGATTTACAGGATCACTGTTCCTGGATATAATCAGAACTCAGTACAATTCAAGGTGTCGAATCTGTAATTCAATGTCTCAAAATTCTGTTCCAAAAATGCAAATATTAAATGCATGATCTATAAATAATGTAACTCTGTATACGTAGAGCTGAATTCTATGACCTCAAAGAAAAAATATGTCAAAAAATACGAAAATGATGACCTTTTCTTATCCTGAGGTTTATTTTCGATAGATTATATGACAGGAGATGCATCTGTTTAATTGATAAAATCATTATAATTAAGATATCTATTCATCAATTATGACAATTAGAATGAGGGATCATGATTAGAATTAGAAAAAATAAAACTACGAGGAAGAAATTGACAGGTCCAAGTGAGGGAAAGCCAGTTATTGAAATAGGGGTTCAAATGGTTTCAGAAAATAAGGATCATTTTAAGTGTCAACCGAGGGATCAGTTTATAAGTCATACTAGGAGTCAGTCAAAGGGTCAGTCGAGGGATCAGCCAAGACATCAGTTTAAAAACCAGCCAAGGGACCAATCCAAAGGTCGGTTTACGGGAGATCAGGGTAAGACAAGAAGATCGTCTTATCCAAAAAAGGTTTCCTGGGAGAGGACTAATATGCTTGACTTTAGATTTTCCTATGTAGAAGAGGCATTGGATAAAAATCTTGAAAAAGGATGTTTTGTTCTACCAGGAGAATTTGTTGGGAGTACAGAGGAGTTTAAACCAGGAAATGGAACAGTAGTATCAGCTGGAAATGTTTACTCCACTGCTACTGGCAATGTAATTATTGATCGAAAAGCAAGGATAGTTTCTGTAAAGCCAAATACTCTCATTCCAAATATCCTTAAAGTGGGAGATATTGTGTATGGTAGAATAATTGAAGTTCGTGAATCTGGGGTCGCTGTGGAAATTGCAGGAATTGAAGGTAAAGAAGATCGGGAAATTGTCAATTCAAGGCTTGGAGATATTCATGTGTCAAATGTAAGAGATTCTTACGTCAAGAGACTTTCAGACGAGTTCAGATCATCAGATATAATCAGGGCTAAAGTTCTAGATATTGATAGAATGCGTCTGACCACATCTGAGGATTCACTTGGAGTTGTGAAAGCATATTGCTCCAATTGCAGAGGGGAAATTGTGCTAGAAGGGAAAAAGCTTAAATGTCCTGACTGCAATATAACCGAAATCCGTAAAATCTCAACAGAATACGGAAAAGGGATCCAGTAATATTTTTTCCTACCATGAGCCAAGTACAAATTTTTACAAAATAATTTGCATTACTAACTATTTAAAGGGGATTACCAATGGAATTGAACATCCTGTCAAAAGCTGATTATGAGCTGGAAGTTGAGCTCAAAGGTGAAACTCATACTCTTCTGAATTTGTTAAAGGACTTCTTGATTAGTGATGCAAGGGTTGAGGCTGCTTTTTACGATATGAAACATGTGAGTATTAGTGACCCGATTCTATACATCAAAACAGATGGCACAGATCCTATTGAGGTCTTAAAAGATGCTGCTTCGGTCATTATTGTTCGATGTAACGAGTTCATTGAAGTATTTAGCGAGGCTGTCAATGCCTGAAATTTGACAGAAATATCTTAAAATTGTGTAATGCGCCTTTCAAATAACGTTTTGCCTTATTTTGCGGTAAATTAGTTACTTATTTTTGATTTTAAGCTTTTTAATCACTTTTTAGATTTAGCTATTCAAGTTTATATTATTTTTTCTATACAATGCCTGAAAAGCATAATAAGGATTATATAATAAATTAGTTCTCTATATTTGTCTTTGTAATTAGCTCATAGAAATTGGTATATATGAGTATAGATTATTATGAATGAGTGTTATTAATATCTAAAAGTCTGTTTAGAAAAACGTTCATAATTGTCGTTTTAATCATGGTCGTGATTCCTACAGTTATTAGTGCGTCGCCATCTGAGAATAAAGTTCTAAACGATAATAATAACGGAGAGACAATAACTATCAAAAAAGGAGACTCTTTTAACCTGCAACTGAAAGAAAATATGATGACAGGCTATTTATGGAAAATCCGTTTAAGCAATGGATTAATTTTGATCAATACGAAAATTTATCAAACCGGATTTTCACACATGTTTGGTGGTTACCAAGTTCAAGAATGGACAATCAAAGCAGTAGCCGGTAGAAATCAGCAGGTAATCGGGCTATATAGAAGACCCTGGATGAAAGTAACAAGTGTGGGGAAAATATTTACACTTAATGTTAACGTCATCTAAACATGAGATTTAAACATTCTTAACTAAGTATTTTCATTGTAGAGGAATTTGATAAACCTCTAAATTTTGTCATATGTTTATAAATTTATCTAATGATTTATGAAAATTAAAGGTTTATTGAAATATTTTGTACAGTAGTTGTCAGATTGAGATGAGCTTCTATACATTTATGACAACTCCCATTTCAAATATCTTTTTGATATAGTTTTTAATACTGAATTTTACTTTCTATAGATGTATACAAGAATGCTATCTATTTTCTCAATATTAAAGTGCTTAAAAGATAATCTAACTTTTAATAATATGGTAGGCAAACAATTTCTACATCTATCTATATATGTAGAGTGTATATTTTAATTACTTTTTAACAGATAAATGCTCAATTGTGGATAAAATTTAATGTTTTTTAAATAGCTATATATTATGTTTTTTACCAATTAATTTATAGTTTGAGAACTTAATTCGTAATCTATATGGCAGCTTTAGAATGAGATTTAACAAAAAAATGGTGAAAAATTGTTTATGGAATATGGGCTAGACAAACCTTTCAAAAGGTTATATTTTTGTAATAATTTAGCTAATATTGGAATTTGGACTATGATTAATCTATTAGTATCGCGATTTGAATCATTTAATCTATCATATATTATAAATGACTCGGTATAGTTTTCTCATAGATCATCAGGATTGTTTCAATTTTGAGAGCAGACGGAGCTAATTAATGGCTGAGCATGACGAATTAAAACAGAAAATGTATGAATGGACTGAGAAATACGCAAATAAAGCAGGTTATAAACTTAACCCGGATAAAAAAGCTCTTGATTTTGTGCTTGATGGACTTGCAATCAAGATTGAAAAGTTCGGAAGGCGTTACTGCCCGTGTAGAATAGTCACTGGAATTGAGAAAGAGGATCAAAAAATAGTGTGTCCATGTGTCTATCATAAGGAAGAAGTCAAAAGGTATGGAAATTGCCACTGCGAACTTTTCTTTAAAACGAATTAAATTGAGATTGCTTGTTTTTAGTTTGTCCTTAAAGATACCTTAAAATATATTTACTTAGATTTGGGACTTTTTATTATTTTCTGAATTTATGAGTCATTAAAATTTTAGAATTTGGTAAATAACGATAAATTTTTGTGATTCAATATGAATTAAAAACTATCTGGATTTTAGAGGGCACTCAACAAATTGATTGTCCTTATCTTAACACAATGGAAATTAAAAGCCTGTATTTAATATTTGAATTGGTTATTTGAATTAATTCAAATAGTATATGCAGGATTTTTACTCCGCAAACTGAAAATCACATTGGAAGTTAAAAAGCGAGAATTTAAGGGATTTAAGAAATATTATTTTAGGGAGATTTCGATAAACCTCTGATTTTCACGAGTTATATAAAGCTTTCAAAAATCAAATGACGAAATTTAAGGGTCATCGAAATTTTCTTTAATCAAAGGCTATTTAATCGAATTCTTCGTAATATTCTCGATTTCACTTTTTGATCATACTATTATACAATATAGAGCATTTCGATAAACTCATAAGTTCATCATATGATTTTAAAAGTTTCATACTAACTCGTGAAAGTTATAGATTTATCTAAATGTTCTAGAAAGTATTGACTCTTCAATGAAGTCTTAAGCGAACATGAAATTCGACTCAAGGGTGATCTAGAATGACAAATGCAATGGAAATTTATCAAATGCTGCCAAAAACTAATTGCAAAAAATGTGGGAAGACATCATGTATGGCTTTTGCAGTAGCTCTCATGATCCGCGAGCTCACACCCAATGCCTGCCTGCCTCTGATAGAAGAGCCGAAATACAAAGACAACTATAAAAAGATAAGTGGTCTCTTCAAACCGTCTGAAGGGGCAACCGAAACAGGACTGATAGTGCACGAATACTTGTGTTTTGGATGTGGGAACTGCGTGGTTGTTTGTCCAGTCAATGTTGCAAATGATCCCTATGGGGTAGGCTCGGGAAATGCTCCTAAGAACACAAGTAAATTTATCCTGGTCATTGAAGAAGGCATCGTTAAAGCCCAAAATGTAGATGAATGCCGCCGTTTCGGGAAGAACAAGATTCTCTGTAATGGCTGTATAGTAACTTGTCCCGTAGAGGCAATAGAGTTCGGGTGAGGTAAGTGGATATGGAGAAAAACTATCATGTATGTACTGGCTGCAGTCTCCTTTGTGACGACATTGAAGTCGAGTCTGGAAAGGATACCATAAATAAAGTTTATACTGCCTGCAGAGTGGGAGTAGCCCACATGAAAGAAAGCAAGGAAAAGGCAACCTTCCTCGTGGACAACAGGCCAGCAGATGAGGAGAAAGCACTAAATGAGACTGTGAGGATACTGAAAAATGCAAAAAACCCTATGATATTTGGGCTTGGAACTTCCACCAATGAAGCCCAGAAACAAGCAATTGAGCTTGGAAAAAAAATAAATGCAACAATTGACGACAACTCCTCATTTTGTTTTGGTAGTGTTGTTGAGGCTCTTGTTGCTAATAAGATAAAAACTTGTACCCTTGAAGATGTAAGGAATAAGGGAGACGTTATCATTTTTTGGGGGTCAAACCCTGCTGACTCCCATCCCCGCCATCTTTCAAAGCACTCCTACTTTCCTAGGGGAAGCGAAAAGCAGCGGGGCTGGGAAGAGGAGAGAACGGCGATCGCAATAGACATCAGAAAATCCCCTACTGCGAAGATCTGTGGGAACTATTTTATTCAGATTCCGCAAGGTGGAGACGTAGAGCTTATAGATGCCTTGATTTCCAGTCTTTCCGGAAAACTTCCAAAGACATCCTACAATTATCCACCAAAGAAAATCCTAGAAATGGCAAATATCCTTAAAGGGGCAAAGTTTGGGATCATTTTTGTAGGACTTGGTCTGATACACTCTCTTGAAAACCTTGAACCTCTTTTTAGACTTATGAAAGTTCTGAACGAAAAGTCAAATTTCCATCTGGTGCCTATGGTAGGGAATTGTAATTTGCGGGGCTTTAACGAAAATCTCTTTGCAGAAACAGGGTATGTTAATAGCGTAAAGTTCGAAAATGGAATCGTAAAGCACGGGTCTGAATATTCAATCGTTGAATCTCTTAAAGCAAAAACTGTAGATGCGGCCCTAATTATCGGTTCCGACCCTTTTTCAAGCCTTCCAAGGTCTATTGCAAAACATTTTCTTGGGATTCCTATCATCTCTATGGGTGCCTGTGAGACCTTGACCACAAGGAAAGCAAAGGTCCATATTAACACAGCAATTAGTGGTGTGGAATCTGGAGGTAGTGCAATTCGCATGGATGGCACTCTTGTAGGCTTTAAACCCATTGTTGAGACAAAAAACCCTTCGGAAGAATATATTCTTAAGAAAATAATGGAGGCTCTCTGATGGATTTTGGATCTTTTCTTTCAGCTCCTGAAATAAAGGTCAATGTTGTAACATACAGGGATATTTTTCAGGATAAAGCGATGATAGAGGATTTTTTCGGGGACGAGTATAAAAATATTTCAGCGACAATAAAATTGGATTCTGCAGATCTTAAGCAATTAAATGTAAAAAAAGGTGAGACTGTAATCCTGAAAAACTCTTTTGGGAGGGTTGTAGTTAGGGCTGAAGAATCAGGGTACGAATCACCTCATAGAGGTGTTGCATATATGCCTAACGGCCCCTGGTCTAATATGCTTGTCTCAGATGAAACTTGTGGCAAAGAGATTCCTAAATTTAAAGATATAACTGTAAATGTTACCAGTGCAAAAGGAGAAAACGTAACAGAACTCGAGTTTTAAATTCCGTTCTGATAAGGCTCCATAATTACATTTTTTGAGCATTTTGTCATTTTCGCCAAGCTCTAGAGGACTAATCGAAAGGATTAATTCCCGAAATTACATTTTTTTCGTGCTTTTCGTGGTTATAAAGTTTAGAGTGAGGTTATTCGTGTCATCTCTTGCTCGAAGTGATTATAGAATCTTGATTGGATACATGCGTGAATATTTACTTTGAACAATAATTCGATTTCAAAAATCAGATCAAACAGTAAATTTTCTTAGGTTGTTGTATGGCTGCGATATTCCTGATATTTACTCTGATTTTGAAAAATAGAGTAGTTGTTTATTGTGGAAAAAAGTTCAAAAGAAATGAATGATGAAAATTGTTGTTGATCTTTTCGCTGTTTATTTGTCATTATTCAGATCAGTAAACTGATACTCTGACAAGATTATAGCAAAAATATTTGTCCCATAGTTATTTGAGGATTGTCAACAAGTTATGTCTCTCAGAATTCTTGAGATCGGCTGGATGACCTTGATACTTAGACTAGTTTTGGAAAAACATCTGATACTTTTGTTGCCGATGAAGTGCGACTATAGGATTAATCCGCTTTTTTCTTCCGCTTCGAAACAAAGACCCAAAGAATTGCTTCTATAAAGTGTTCCTGCAATAAATTTTTTGTATGGCTAAGAACTTAATTCCCAGAGTGCCTGAATTGCCTTTTTTAAAAATCAAATGCATTAATATGTGAGTTTCTCCTTCCTAATATTCGTTTTTATCTCGGTTTAAAGGAAATGACTTGTACTTACAGTACTTGAACAATTGGACTGGTGTTATCGAACGTAAGTAAGTTTATTTGTAGTAAACTAGCATCGAAAATCTAATAGCTTATCTACAAAGATTTTGTGATAAGAAACTTCTAAATATTAAAGGAAAAAATTTCTGTCTTTATAAATGGTGTTATTACACAACACGGTGTCATAATTTAATTCCCAAGAGGCATCTGTTATCTGGTTCCACAACAAGTACTCTTTAGAGGATTGCGATAAAAGTCATATTTCCACGAGTCATTTATATACTATTTATATTCATATGGCCAAAATTTGGTGTTTTTCTAAATTCTTTTAAAATAAACAATGTTTGAAAAAAAAATGTTTGATGATATCTAAACTACAAAACTTGCTATTGTTCTCCAATTTAAACCACCACTTCGTTAAGTAGTAGAATTGCTTCAAATGCAAATTTAATGTCCGTGATAAAAAGTCACATGTAAGTCTTGGATGTCAATTCATCTATTAGTTTTTAGATGGGTTTGAAAACCAAAATTAAAACAAATTTCTGGGCCAAAATAACGATGGAGTCACTGTTCAAAAGAGAGTAATGTAAAATGATATTTTTATTTATTTGCGTATGTTATTCAAAAAATTTCATATTCTTTTTATTAACGATGAGATTTGTGTCATATGTGAAACTTACTCAAAAATTTGCAATATGTAATCCCTTACCTCGTGGAGCTGAAATCCACAACTACATAAGTAAAAATTTGACAAAAAAGTAAAATGCTATTTTTCAGCATTCCATTTTTTTATCTTGCTCCTTGATGCAGATTAGCTATCTAAAGCTCGCTAGAGGGATCTTATTTCAATTACAACATTTCTTTTGCTAATTTGATATCTTCAGCCTTTATGGTCTTTCTGCCTGCATGTTCCGCAAGTTTTATCGCTTCTTTTGAAATTCCAAGTCCGTAATCTTCCAGAATTTCAGTAAGAGCAATTCCTGCACCTTCACTTACCCTAGGAGCACCTGCAGTTCTTATTAAGCGCTCTATTGGTGCGAATGGTATCACTTTTGCCATATTATCCTCCAATATACATTTTATATTAGAGCATTTCGATAAACCCCTAAATTTCATCATACGCATATAGATATCTAAATGACTCGTGAAAATATGACTTTTATCGAAATCCTCATTAATATGAATTCCTTCTAACCCTGATTTTGTAATCAGATTCTATAAATACTTTTGCTTATATTAGGCTCTTTTACTTCTTATTCATCTATTAGTGTCCTTTTTTTCCTTCATTTATTTTCTAAAGCTTATTTAGCTTTTTTTCTATAAATACTTATTATAAGATTTTTTTATAATTCCCTTTATTAATCTTTCTCTATAATTATATTTATACAAATTTTTATAACAAATTTTGTATTAAGTACGGGATTATCTTCTTTATCTATGCTCAAGTTCTTGTTTTCCATAATAAAATCATTTAATTAACCATTTTTTATGTGTATGTCCCCAAGATAGGTATAGGTCTCAATAATCTGATTATGTTGAATTTCTTCAAATTATACCCTGTTCCATATTCTTATATCTTTTCATTCGCAATCAAATGCCACATAATTGTAGCGATTTTTTTGCTAGAGCAATAATCAACCTTGCATATCCAATTGATTTTCTTCTTCCGGTTAAAATATTTTTTTTAATTTGCTGTTTTTTGCTGCTGCCTGAGCAATTTTCGTTAGAATTTATTTTGCTAACATTGATACTCTCTTTGTGATTCTCCCGGTACAAAATTTATCTGTAGATTGGTATACATTCGGAACGATTCAATCTATGAAGTAAGCTTATCTACTAAATAAAAATACTCGAAATTGCCTATTTCAGCAATTAAACTCGCTGCATCAATTTCTCCAATAGCTGAAACATACGTTCAAATTTTAATCTTACGTTTATACTTTCCATAAGTATAATTGGAAATTTATCTCTCTAAAGTTTCGATTTCATCATCAAGATTTTTTATAAAATTCAGACATGTTTGAAGCCAAGCTACAATACTGTGATATATTTCTATGTCCTGTATTCTCTTATCTAAACAATTTTTTCACGGACATTCGGATAGAAGCCTTCTTTTATCTGATTGATTATTTTACTAAAGAAAATATGATAGAATTGATATACCGTTTTTGCCAAAATTATCTGTCAATAGTCACTTATATTGATAAATATCCGATAAAAAAATAGAATGAGCTTCATTTTTTAGATATGTTTTCTTTTATACAAATTTGTGGCGAAGCTTAAAATCGGATAAAAATTCTCAAATAGCCTTGAAATCTGAAGAAACGGAATAATCAAAAATGCTTTCTCGAACATATTGCAAGTGGAAGAAAAATTTAGAATAAGGGTTAGGTTATTTAGGTTGTGAGAATAGGGATAATTGGAATGAGTTTCAAAGCGAAATTATTCAGGGTAATATTAATTTTTGTAAGTATGAAAGTTTCTACATTTAAGTTTAATTAATTCATAATCAAATTTAATATATTTTTTCGGAAGAAAAATCTCATTAAGTCAATTATTTGTGCCTTCATATAACCAATTTTCTCCATACTTAGATCCTGAGTTGTATCATATTCTCTTTTGATTACCTTTTTTTAGTGTAATATGCATTGTCACATGCATTTAGTAGAGGATTCAAACATTTATATTTTAAAATATTTAAATAAATGTTTAACTTTTTTCATATGCCTTTAAATTATGTATGAATGACTCGTGAAAATTAAAAAATTTATCAATTTTTTACTCCAAGATAATTAGTGGCTCAAGTCTTGCAGTTTCTTTTCTCGTCCAGTACCCGCATATAGGACAGTACTGAAATTCCCTGAAGAGATTGTTTTCAAGCTCTGAGTAGCACTCCGGACATTTTTTTAAGAAAAGCATACAATTATCTCCTATCATATCCCCAAATAATTTCTTTTTATCCTTTTTATGGCTAGTGAATATATATAATTGCTTGAAAATGTTGGAATTGAAATTTCTTCAATCTTCAACTTTTTCACTGTATACTACTGTAATAAATATTTAACTATCTAAATGTTTCGAGTATGACATATGAGAAATCACTTTGGTATATGATATTTTTGAATATAGAGGGTTTCGAGAAAACTCTGATTTATTCATTAATCTCTTATATAATGTTATCAGCATACGACAAAATTTAGAAAATGATCGAAATCCTCGATATCGTATCGATACCTAGCACCAACGTAATGTAATATATGATCTGATAATACCTATGGATAAGGTTGTTAAATTCTAATGTATATCGAATCCACATAAGAGTTTGGGTACTATCTTTGACCATGGAGCCAAAAATAAACTCACTTCCAAGAAAACAGCTATTAAAATGGTTAAATTAAAATAAAAATAGATGAGAATTTACTTCATTCACGAATTGAAGTACGTGTGATTTATGACCTTCAGAACTCAAGAAGTCTAAAAATCTTTTATTATTTAAAATCTTTACCATGATTTAGTGAATTTGTATGAAGTTATCTTGTTCTTTCAAAACTGGCGAAGAATCAGAAAAAAATTAAAAAAACCCCGACTTCATAAATTTTCGGTGGCTATGCTCTTTTTCCTGAAAACATACAATCAGCTCATATCCATCCGTGTTCGATAGCTTCCATACAGGTTCTAAAGTTTGCTTCTTGACAGCTTTTGCTCTCTATCAAAAATGAGAATAACAACTGCTGAGGGGATATAATGATCACAGGCAAAAAAAATTTTCCTCCAAAAATGAGTTAAGCTCTGTCATCAACTAGTTCTTATAAACTTTAAATAATAATTATTACTATGACCATTTTTAAAACTGTGGCAAATATTTTTATTACTTTGCAATTTTGATCACTAACAAAAATCTTGTAACTAAACAATTTCATACTTATAAATCTTGAAATTGAATTAATGTGCATAAATCTTTTATTGTGAAATATAAAAATAGAATTACTCCCTAGAAGTAGTAGGGTTAATTTGAAAAAAATCACAGATCCATTTTTTGTGAGATTTTATACCCAACAATCTGTTCGAGCTTTAAGAAACTTACTCCACTACTAAGCACAATAATTGCATAAATATACGATGGAATTATTTCTCTGTTATTTAGTTAACTCATATAATATTTGGACAATGATCTAAAAAAACACATTCATATAATCTTATACAGAATCAATAATATCAAGAAGTCTTATATTATTCTTTTATGGACTCAAATACATCTATTGGAAGTTATAAAAATTTATTGCGGCATCTAAACATTAAATCTTTTGAATATGCGGGAAAAAACGCCACTTTTAAACTTTTAAAAAGTTCAGTGCTAGTTGCATTTACAGGGTCGCTTAGAATCCACCTCGCTTTTCTCCTTCTTCAAATTCAGTCAAGTTTACTAACCTGCATTGCAGGAGGGCTTGTGGTCTACACAGTATATACACTTGATAGGATTGTGGGATCTGAGGAAGATATTATAAACCGTAAGGAACTAAAGGGTTCAAGAAAGGAAATCGGGCTTGCTGCCTGTCTACTCACTTTTTTAATAGGAAGCTATATACTGGCGAAAGAGGGAATGCTTATATTCGCATTCATACCTTTCATAACCTGTTATCTGTATAGTAAAGGCATCAAAATTGGGAAATTTACTTTTAAACTCAAGGGTGGATTTGGGGTTAAAAATCTTGTTGTAGGTTTTACATGGGGTGTTTTTATTGCAGGACTTGCTGGCAGAAACTGTGAGAACATTTTTCCTATCGTACTAGTTTTAATTTTCTTTGCAGTCAAACTCTTCGTCAATTCTACGATTTTTGATTTTAAGGACATAAAAGGGGACGTTTTTGCAGGTATCAAAACTCTTCCGGTGAGTATTGGAGAACAAAATACCCGTAAACTTCTTATCGGAATGTACCTGCTCTCACATTTGATACTTGGTATCGCTCTGATCCACAGAGTTATTGCCTTCGAACCTCTGATTATTCTCTATAGTTTTGTATGTGGGCTGATCTGTATCCAAAAACATACACAACTTGGAGAGGAGCTTCCTTCTCGGAGACTAGAAAGATTTTTTCTTGTGTATGGAGAATCAGCCTCAATTCTTGGACTGAGAATGGTCACAGGTGCTATGCTGGTATAAGATTGTCTACGAAACAAGCGTATGATATAGAGATGTTAGAAATATTACATTTGGCAGAATATTTCAGGAAAAATAATTCAATTCACCGTAAAATTGTTGAACTAAAAATAACAAAAACATTAATCCGTATTATTTTCCAGCCTGCTTTTCAAGTTTCTCTTAGAAGATCTCCAGCAGAGGTTATAGAAGATTTAATTTTATGTGGAGTCACCAAAATTTAACATTAATTCCACAATTTATGGCTGCAATCAATTAAAAAAGCCGAAATAGTAACAAATCCCAAAATTAGATGCTCTTTATTTCAATTGAGTTATCTTTATAATGCTTAAAAAGATCTTCTCCCCATTTTATTGCGGAAGAATCAAAGCCCACTAGATCACTTCTGGGATCAAAGGTTCCATTTTTGAAAAAAAGAGACAGAGATAAGAAAAGATCCGTTACTGCGAAGGAGATTTTCGCATTGTCATACACATGTAAACTTGTGTGTTTATATCCAATAAATTCTTCAATTTCATAACTATGCTCATTTTTCACTTTGAAGAAAACATTTGGGGTAACAATGATATAAACTGGGATCTTTTTACGAGCGATCTCAAGAAACATTTTGGGAAAGCTCGGGAGAAATATAGATGCAAACCCCATAAAATAAGTAGAAGTCATGACGTTGTCCATAAATGACTTATGGGAATCATAGATGTATTCATGTTCATTTTTTACGATCCTGCACTCTTTAAGATCCTGAATTCTATTTAATAAAATATCAGGAATTGCAGTTAGATCATGGTTTTTCCAGAAATCTTCATTAGATTCTATAGCTGTAAGAGTATCCAGAAAAGGTTTGTAATAGACAGTTGAAACTTTCCCTAGAGGGGTTAAACGATACATTCCATCCTGTCTGACAATCATATTTGCAGATTCCATTTCCTTAAGGCGTGGTAGAATTTCAGGTGACCTTACGTCGAAATAATCTTTGATTTCTGAAAGAGTTTTTGGACTCTCCTCAAGCAGAAATAAAATATCTTTTCTTTTTTCAGAAAAGGTTAAAATGCTCAAAAGTCCGCCGCCTTTAATATTTATCAACTCACTATTTTTGTCATTTTCCTACAGATTATTGAAGTTTTATATATGTACGTAGATTATCTGATCTTTATCTACTTAGATAGCTTAAAGTTTGTCGCCATCTCCGTTTATTATCTAATATCAATTCTACAGTTGTATCCTGGTAATATATTATTGTTATAATCAATATGAATTCCATATATATTATCTTTTTTAAAAGTAAGACAGTTGTATCACTAATAATATAGCATTATTACAATCAATATGGATTCCATATATATTATCTTTTTTAAAAGTAAGACAGTTGTATCACTAATAATATAGCATTATTACAATCAATATGGATTCCATATATATTATCTTTTTTAAGAGTAAAGTAGTTTCGAATATGTTCAGCTTCGGAATAATTTGTATAAAGTCCAAAAAATATCAAAAAATGATGTAATATTATGAAATCATTAATTATGGAAAAGAAAGATAGAATCATTTTAGTAGAGTCATAACCAGTTTACTGTCTGAATCTTTTAAATCATACATTATCGTTAATATAATTATTTTACTTGGTGGAGCAACCTATAGACATCAAGAAGTTTTTAGTGTTTATTTCGTGTTGTAGCATCTCCTACCAATTTTCTTGGATCCGAAGTCAATGGTCTAAGATCGAAAATACTATAGATTGGACACTCATTCAGAAAAAACAATCTCCAAATATATGCTATCCAACTTGATTTAAAGTACCCTTTCTTCGATTATGGAAATGGAAGATAAAGTTTTGATTTTAAAGTTATTATTTGTTCTATATATCTATATGTAAATATAATTTTATATTTATAACTGTGTTTACGCTTCCAGACAACGGATATCTCATCAGTCAAATATTATTTCTATATACTAATACTTTCCTGAAGTTCATTTTGAATTATATTTTTTTAAAAAATTCGTTCTGATGTTCCAGTATTTATCGATTATCTTAATTGTTTATTCGTCTCCAGTTCAGGGAAAATATTAAGAAAAATGCAATTTATTGTCGTAAATACGATAACAATCAATTATCAAGAATCTTTTTCGTTAACTTTCCCTATCTTCAACAGATCCCCATAAATCTGTTCGAACAAAAGTCATTAAAATTATAGAGAATTTCGATAACTCTTCCGTATTTTGAGCGTTGGAGAGTTTTAATTTCTTAACAATTATTTTTACTTGTAAAAACTTACTGATTTTGCTCTTAAAAAAGAGTGCACACTTCTTCAATAAACTGGAGACAAATTTGTGAAATTAATTCCTTAATATATTGAAAAATCTGTTTGTATCATTTTTGAGTTCATATATTCCAACAAAAGAATACTCCTAAGACAGATACGAAGCCGATGGCATCATTCTGATTAAAATACTTATTTTACAGCAACTGCATAGTATTTAAGATTTCATTTGAGAAACAACTTATTGTTTGAATTTCTTTCAGAAAATTTCTTGGTTTTTTTTATAACATCCCAGACAGTACCACAGTCTGGTCCTTCAGAAAGAAAATTCTTGATAACTGCAAAGAAGACTAAATATGGGTACGTTTGCAAAGCCAGCTTAATTGACTTGGTTTGAAAATGAAACATGAAATGATTTAGGGATCTAATGTTATCCGTTCTGGATGTCCAAAAGAAGATAAACCTCGAGAAAATGAAGCAACAAAAGTAGAAGCTTAGCTGGATTTTGGACGAAAGATTAGTAAGTCACGCTTTAAATATATATTTCACAGCATAATAAAAAGGAATTATTGAGCTAATCAAAGTTTTGAGGTAACAACTCTTCACTTTATGATTCGTATGTAGATTTATTTGAAAAAAATAAAGTTTTTTGGAAGGCAGAGGGTATCTTAGAGCAAAATCAAAAATTTATGATGCAACACTGGGAAAAAAGTAAAAAAATGTCCTTTGGAAATAAATGATATTCTAAAAACAAAATATTAATTCGAAAGATTTAAGGGGAACGAGTTTATGCAGTAACTAAAAAGGCACTCATACATATAAGTTCTTGTCACTACTTCAAGGAGTGAATCCAAATATATTGGGTACAGCTTTGTGTTATAATCTCTATGTTTGATGACATTGGAAAATAAAAGAAGTATTTTAAGGATAATAGGAAGCTATCTTTAAAATCAAAGAATAATGAACCAGAAGATGAAAAATAGGAGTACATAAATTAGCGAGAAAGATTTTGATAGGATCCCTTTAAAGAAAAAAAATCAAAGATAACTCTGAATCCTCTATAGTATTTGTTTCCCTGTCATTATAACTTGATTTAAAATTAATTTGAATTTATCTGGAAAAGTGTAGAGAAAGAAGTTTAAAATAATTCATAGAATCTTAAAATAATTCATAGAATCCGTTATAGATTCGAATAATTGATTTGATGTATATAAAGAGTTAGTTCACATATAATCAATTGCACTTAATTGTGTGAAAATATTTTACAGCAAATAAAAAGTGTAATAAATTGTATATTTGACTATAGTCAGAACTGAAACAGATTGCTTTTTACAAAAGGCAATAAGTAATGTTTTAAGCATTTTTAAAATGAGTTTTATTTAAGGAAATGCCGGTAAAGAAAAAAACGGAAACTCAGAAGCTGAAAGATGGAACTTGAGATGAGAGAAGACAATTACATGAAGGCTTGCAGGGAAATTTTTGAAAAAGTACTCGCAGGCGAAATAGAAGACGAAAATCAGTTGAACAGAACAAAAAAAGAAGTCAGTAAAAATTATCATCTGGCCGCCCTGCCTGGGAACGGGGACATCATAGTGCAGGGGGCCCCAGAAGAGCAGACTGCAATTAAGAAATTCCTTAAAAGGAAACCAGTGAGAACAATTTCTGGAGTGGCTGTAATTGCCGTAATGGCATCTCCTGCTCCATGTCCACATGGGGTTTGTTTGCCTTGTCCCGGAGGGCCGAACTCTGTATTTAAATCCCCTCAAAGTTATATGGGTAGGGAACCTGCAGCTATGAGAGCAATACAGAATGAGTTCAATCCCTACTCTCAGGTTAGATCCAGGCTCTCCCAGCTCAAGGAGATCGGTCACGATATAGATAAAGTAGAATTGATAGTTATGGGGGGCACATTTTCCTCCCGAAGTCTTGATTATCAGGAATGGTTTGTCAAAAAATGCCTCGAGGCTATGAACGATTTCACTTCTGAGGAATGGAGGGCAAAAGTTTGGAAAATCGGAAAATCTTTACCCTATATCCCGCTTGAAGAGGTGCAAAAAGCCAATGAAATAGCTGGGATACGTAACATAGGAATTACATTCGAGACTCGTCCGGACTGGACAGAAGCGAAACATGTGGATGAATTTTTGAGGCTTGGAGGAACAAAAGTAGAGCTTGGAGTTCAGAGTATTTATGATTTTGTGCTCACACGTATGTATAGAGGTCATAGCATTGCTGAAATTGTAAAGGCTAACCGAGTATTAAGAGACAGTGCATTAAAGGTTGGATTTCATATGATGCCTCATCTACCTGGGTCGGATTCTAACTTAGACCTAAGAGGTTTTAAAAAACTGTTTGAAGATTCTCGCTTCAGACCTGATTATCTAAAGATTTATCCTACCCTTGTGACTGAAGGCACTCCTCTATACAGGCTATGGGAAGCGGGAGAGTATGAAGCTCTTTCGGATGAAGAGGCAGTAGAACTGGTTGCTGATATAAAGGCGATCCTGCCGAAATGGGTAAGACTCCAGCGGGTACAGCGTGATATTCCCTCCCAACAGATCTTTGCAGGAGTTCGGAAGAGCAATCTCAGACAGCTTGCAAAAGAAATGCTTATAATAAGTGGAAGAAAATGCCGCTGCATCCGCTGCAGAGAAGTAGGGCATAGCAGCTTGAAAGGGAACAAAGTAAATGAGAAAGATATCGAACTGACTGTGGAAACTTATAAGGCGTGTGAAGGCACAGAGTATTTCATAGCATTTGAAGATCTTGCTATGGATATTCTGATCGGGTTTATTCGTCTTCGTTTCCCCTCAATTCCTCATCGTCCAGAACTACAAGAAGCCGCTTTGATAAGAGAGTTGCATGTATATGGCTCTATGGTACCCGTAGGGAGGAGAGCAAAGCAAACGGATTGGCAGCATCGAGGATATGGAAAGAAACTTCTGGAACATGCAGAAAAAATAGTGCATGAAGCTGGTTACCGAAAGCTTGCTGTTGTCAGTGGAATAGGAGCTAGAGAATATTATCGGAAATTTGGATATGTTCTTGATAACTCTTATATGTCTAAAATTTTGAAAAATTAGATGTTTTAATATTTTATGGGATCCCTAGATTCTTCATCCTCAAAAAGAGTCACAGAATCGAAATCAATATGCTTACGAGACAAAAGATTCACTCCTTCATTTAAACTATATTTTAATTCATTTAATATATTCAATTTTATAAAACTCATATTTGGCATTTTTTCGGGACAATACTCCTAGACATATTTATTGTCTAGCTATCGTTTTACAAATTACTCGTTGGTTTATTAATCCTACAGAATGTTGCACACAACTTGGTGCAAAATTTAAATCATATTAATAGTGATTATAGTTACGTAATAGATAAAATAGTTTTATATTTATCTATTGATTGGATTCTTTCTGTCAATTGAGTTTTGTTTCGGTCTTGTCATTGATACATAGTTTTTTGTGACAAAATCTATGTATTTTCTCATTTTTCAGCCGGAATAATAGGCGGATATAGGCTAAAAATTCATATACACATAGATTTGGTTTTAAATTATGCATATTAAGAAATGCGACAAAGTCTAGGATAATCTAAATATTGGGGAAATGGAGCAATTTTTATATAGTAAATGTACAAACTTGTAGCATATGCCATAAAAAAAATTAGTGGTTAAGTAAATATTCCCTTAGTAGATGGTTTACAGCAACATGGATACTATAATCTGACTAAGGTTGTTATCACGGGCTTTGAAATGATCATCGTTTGTATCTATTAATTCAATTATGGGTCACTTCAATGAGATCTAAATACTTTTATTCCGATGGGGAGTTACTTAATTACTATGTTCAATAATTAAATATATATAGGTCAATGTGGCTACAGATGCTGCAAAGGAAGGGGGCTATGTAGCGTGGCTGGTTTTTGATCCATTCGTATATTATCTTTTTTCTGAGCCACCTATTTTCCAGTAGAGTCTTTAAGGATTTCATACTATGTTAATCAACTGATTATCACTCTGGAAAGTATTAGTACCGTCTTAAATAGTTAATTTTATGTTATGAATACCCTTTTGATATGTAGTTATTGTGTTTGTTGTCCCACTTGCAGTATTATTTGGGTCTAAAGTTAGTGGAATTGCGTATTGATTTTTTTATAAAGTTAAAGTAGCTGTCGGAGTGGCTGTTAAAATATCAAAAGCATTAAGGATCATTGTAAACGTGGCCATGCCTGCGGAATTCGAAACAACTATTGTTGGATTTGTTGTTATATTGGTGTATTCTATTACACTTGTCGCACCAGATGCCTTTATAAGCAAAATAGGCGCCATTACTAAAACTTTTAAAAGAGCACACACTTTTTGTGTTTTATTGCATGTCATATATTTTATTTAACAATCTCCAAGTATTATTTTTTTTGTATAGATACTTAAATTATTTACATTTTATTTTTTGTTCAATATGTATGTGTTTGTTGAACTTGTGCTATGATCTCGTAAATGCCGATATTTGTAAAACATGTGGATTATTTAGACATACCTAATTATATTTTTTGGACACTAGATTGTCTCTTTATTTGGTATATCCAGGTAAAAAAACCTGGATATCGACTAATTCCATATCGTTATTTTGTCTCTATCACAGTTTTAAGAGCGAGAGTGCAGTCAGTTTTCACAGTACTAAATGTAATGATTATGAACGATTTTGCTCCCCCAATATATTATAGATCACCGAAAGCCAGGATCTAAGTTCGTCGTTTCACTCACCACCGAAATTTAATCGAAACTGAAATCCAACTATTTTTTTTATCTAATTTACATTTAGTAATTTTTTTCTGCTTTGTGATGTTTGGTTATATGGTGTTTGGAGTGATTTTTATGTTTATTTTTGCTCAAATGAGCCCCAGATTTGTGGCTATTAGGGTTCGAATTTGGTGATTATGTAGGTCCAAGAGGTTTACTGTCATACCCATAAGGTTCACTGCCATACATAGGACTGCCATACATTGGTCCAGGGATCATAGGAATTCCAGCACCGCCATAATCACCATATCCAGGTCCGCCATAGTCATCTCTGTAACCATTGTGCTCTTCCTTCTTAGTTGTCTGTACATAGCGAACTATCGCAATAGCACTGGGTGAAATTACTGGTTTGCTGTTGAATGAACCTATTGCATACGCTGAATTGGTCACATGATCTGCATTAATGTCGGCATCTGTTATTTTGTAGGTAGCTGTTCCTGTAACGCTTGAACCTGGACTAAGGGTATCACTGTTTGATATGGTTATTGTGCCAAACTTGTCGTCTGTAACAGTGATAGGTTCTTTAATCTCCATATCTCCTGTGTTCTTTACAGTGTATGTGTATGTGATAGTCTGCCCTGAAGCGCTATGAGTTAGCGGATTCGGTGTTTTTGTTATTGTCAACGCTGGGTTCTGGCTCGGTTGTGTTGCTGTTACTTTTGTTGTAGTCTGGTTTAATTGTTGGGTACTATTGTATACAGTCGCTATATTGATAACAGAACCATTATCGAGGTCTGATCGTGTTATGGTGTAGTTACCTGTTCCTGTAGTTTGATCACCAAGTCCAAGATTAGTGCTTAGTAAGGTAATTGGACCAAGTAGGTTATCGCTAACTATAATGTCTGTTAAGCGCACATTTCCTATGTTCTTTACGGTGTAAGTGTATGTGATCTTTTGTCCTGATGTGTCATAAGTTAGTGGATTTGGTGTTTTTGTGATTGCCAGAGCTGGACTTTGTAATGCGCTTAATGTAAAGGTTGTCGTGTTATTGACTGGGCCGATACTTGTGCCGCTAGTATCTAATGCCGTACCGTTCACATTTGCTGTATTAATCACAGAACCATTATCAATATCAGTCTGTGATGTTATGTAGTTACATGTTCCTGTAACTTGATCACCCTGGGGCAAGAATAGTGGCTGGTGTGACTAGTGAGCCTGTTGTGCTATTAAGAGTGATTGTTTGACCAAGTGTGATGTCTGTAACGTTAACATCTGTGATATTCGTATTCCCTGTGTTCTTCACAGTGTAGTTGTATGGGATAGTTTTCCCTGAAGCACCATAATTTGGCACACTTGTGGTCTTTATTATTGTCAGATCTGGTTTCAGGCTCACTCCTGGTACTGTTGAAAGTGGCGTGGGATCGGTGGTCACATTTTTCGATTCTAAAATACTTTGCCCTGGTGCGAAAGTTACCGAAACTGACCCAGGTACAAAAGTCGTTGCACTTACTAGAGGAATAAAGATAAGTGCAAGTATAGTAAATATTATTACATGTCTGATTTTCATATTTTCACCCTTTTTCACCTTTTTTAATTTTATAAATTTTAAATGTTTTTCATTCAATTTAGTTACTATAAAGTCATGTCAAAAATGTAAATTCATGTCAACAGTATTTGAAGTGGTTATATTGTTTCTAAATTTACCTGTTGCAAATGTTACACTGATAACAGAATATTATCAAGATCAGCCTAATTTATTGTGTAATTAGCTGTATATGTAACATTTTGACCTGAAGTCCGGTTCCCGATTGTTATTGTTACTGTTACAGTTTTATTATATTTAACAGTGATAGGGTCTCTGATAACTATATTTCCGAGGTTTGTTACATTGTAAGTGTAGGTGATATGCTGCTTTACAACGTTATGACCTGTTGGATTTGTTACCTTTTTTTTGTTAGTGTTACACTTCGGTTGTTTTTATATTTCCAAATCCATTTTTTTAATAATGTTCTCGTTTTATACATGCATTTTCTGTGTAAAATCCAACCTACACATCTAAAAAAAAGCCACATCTATATTAAAAATAAAGGTTTATCTATTTATCTTCAAGAAGGATATTATATACCACTACTTTAATATATAGACTATTAATTATTAAATATATATTCAAGTTTTATTAAAGATTGTGATTTAAATAGTTGTGATAATAAATCATTAGCATTAACTCTTGAACCATCCGGAAGATGAAGACTGAACAAAGTGAGATGTGATATCGTAAGTAGAAGGCATACCTTTATAGCAGTTCAAGAATCACTGTGCTGATGTTTTTGATTCTAGTAAGTATTACAGGTGCAACACAGGATTCAGATGCTCCGTGGAACAATAAGGAATATTTCTAGTTAAATTAGACAAGTTAGATGAATTAATGAAAGCCTATGAAAAAATACTTGAACCTAATTCGCACGTTCCAGTAGCTTTGAAAGGCAAAGGAATTTTATCTAAACAGATTAGATAAATATGATTCTTAGGTTGGATAGTTACAAATATCCTATTGCTAGTAGTTATCTTCTGAGGAAGCATATTCTTTTGCTTCGGATATTAAAAACTTCTCAGAAATCTACACGTCTGAATAATTAGCGTAACTTTTCTCAGTTTCAACTAATTGAATTAATCATACAGTCTGAAATAATTTTTTCACTCATATTGTGGGTAAATTCGTGAAATCTTGTAGGATCACAGAAGGGGTAATATATTTATTGTTTTATGAGACGAATATTATTTAATTTTTAAGTAATGATAAATGGTAGCTGTAAAAAGTATAGGTATTTAGAATAGTTTCACACAGACTGACCAGTATTAAGTTCATAGAGCATTGTTTATAATATCTAAACTTGACTTTTTTCCTATTATTTGGCCTTCAATAATTCCGTAGCATTTTAATTATCTTGTTCCGATTTAATTAATCCATCACGTCTTTATTTATTTAATTATATTTGCATTTTATTTCTTATGTTTGCTTTCAATTGGTTACAATCCCACTCGATGTGCAAAATCAAGAATGATAGATATCGCATATATTGCAAGTGTTACATGGAAAAAGGGAAGTATCTTTATTCCGACCTCCGGACTTGTTTCTTTCCATAGGTAAAGATTTGACCTTGCAAGGAGTACAAATCCTGCAAGGAAACCATAGTGAGCAATGACTCCAAGCTCCTTGAGAAATAAAGTAGCTGTGAGGAGATGCAGGAGAAAGAAGCTTGTGATCCAGTATTTTGTTCCTTTTATGCCATAAAGAACGGTTATAGATTTCAGGCCTCTTGGTCATTTTCCAGGTATATTAAATCATTTAATCCTAGATGTGCTATTGTCCATGGATATAAAAAAAACATATAGAGTAGTATGGTAATATCTGGGTGTCCATAGCAGAGGTAACCTGCTGCCGGAAAAAGTGTAAAGTCTGTCCTTCCAAAAAGTTGAGCAATTGGATACTTTTGATTTCTTTTCTTAATTTGATAAAAAGTCTCAATGCTGTAAGAGTACAACATTATTGTAAAAACATAGAGCGAATTTGGATAGGGTAGAATGAAAATAAGGGCTGAAGTAACTCCTATAAGCAAAATTAACAGCCGTAAGGCATCTTCGGAAGAAATCTTCCCTGAAGGAATGGGTCTCTCTTTAAAAGGTCTCCAGTAGTTAGTAAGCGTGTTATCAATGTCAAAACCATCTATTTTTTTGTCTATATAATCGTTGAGTACGAAACCAGCCTCAAATCCCAGAGTGCCTATAAGAGTTGTTTTAATGGTCAAAGACCAGGAAAAGACTCCGTAATTTGCAAAAGCAAGCACTAGCCCAGAGCAGAAAACAATAGGCCAAACTGGGAGAAAGTGGGCGCGAGTGAGATTGATGTAAGCTTTCAGATTTTCTTGCATGCTTTTGGCCTTAGTAAAGGTAGTGATGATCAAAGTTTTGGTGTTACACTCTGCTGCAAGCAACTGGGTATGTTAGCTCTCCTGCTCTGGGTATAAAGGAATTATTCAAAAATAATATTTCATTTGCTGATATAATTTTTTCTTAACGATTTTCCAGATTTCAACATCGTTTTTAATTGTATATGAGGTCGTACCAAAATCCACAGTTTCAATTCAACCCCTATCAGTCCAAAGTTCACAATCCAAAAGCTATTTCTTAATCTCAGAGTATTCTTTAAAGACATTTATTGTTGTAACTTTTTATAATCTACATTACTATTGAAGGCGCATACTTTTGGTTCAGACAAATGAGAAGATATATATGCACTATTATTATCGATCGTATCGAACTCAAAGAGATATCTCTTACCATTTTAAAGCGAATATATTTCAAATAATTGATTATGTCATTGCTTAAATAAAATTTTTGCTATGCTTCATACAAAAACATGTGATATTTAGAGCATTTCGATACACAGCTATTTTTCACGAGTAATAGATATACATTTATAAGTACATGATAAAATTTAGGAGTTTATTGAGATCTTCCTTATTTTACAATACAATTGTTTACATTAAGTAGTTCCTTTTTTTAGTGTAAAGGTAGCTTAAAATATAAAGCAGTCAATTATAACTATTCTCGGTAAAGTTTCCATAACCACAGTGATCTGTAGGGTATTTAACTATAATAAAATATTCATTATGCAATGCTTCTGATATTAAATCATTCGATAAACTTGCGAAAATGCAGAGGAAAAAATATTAGATCCCAATTTCCAGCTATTTACAAAAAAATGTCATATATTTTTTCGATAAACAGTAGATTAAAAATTTATCTAACTTTCAACGAATAATAGAGGACATATAGGCAAACAAATATATGTCTGTACACATATGCAGAAAGTCGGTTAAAATATAAATTGTATATTAATAAAGATAGTTATTGATCTAGGTTTACCCAAGATTAATAGTTACAGCTTTTAAATATTTTCGGACTTCAAGTAGTATTCTTATGAAATATTACTCCAAATGATCCAAGGGAAAATATGCTAAATAATACATATATTCATATTCCTGGTGTAGGGAAGAGCCTTGAAAAGAGGATATGGGCTCAAGGAATACATACATGGGGAGAATTTCTCGAGATGGAAGATAGGATCTCAATACCTTCTACTCGAAAAACAATAATTTGTGAGGGAATTAAAAAATCTTCCGAGCGGCTGGCAGCAAAAGATTATTATTTTTTTACTCAGTGCCTTCCTTCTGCGGAACACTGGAGGGCCTATCCTCTGTTTTCCGAGTCTGTAGCATTTGTGGATATCGAGACAACTGGGCTTTCTCAGCGTAGAGATAAAATAACCGTTATTGGAATTTATGACGGTAGAGAGTCTAAGACATATGTAAAGGACATAAATCTGGATGATATCGCGGATGAACTCTCAAAATACAGATTACTTGTATCCTTCAACGGTGCTCGTTTTGATATTCCTTTCATTAAGTCCGAATTTCCTGAAATAGAATTCAAACAGCTCCATATAGATCTTGTGTACCCTCTAAGGCGAATAGGGTATAAAGGTGGCCTCAAAAATATTGAGAAAATACTTGGGATATCTAGGAGTGAAGATACCGAAGGTATGACAGGATTTGATGCCGTACGGCTGTGGAAGCAATATGAAAAGGGAGACAAAGGCGCATTAGCTAAAATTATTAAATATAATAACGAAGACATAGTTAATCTGAAAACTATTTTAGAGCTTACTTATCCTAAAATGGTTGAAAAAACTCTAAATGCTTGAGATGCAAAATTTTTCATTGAGATTGACAGGAGTCAAAAATATCTCGCGATCTATTAATATTTCCATCAATTAAACAAATTTAAGTCGTCAGTCATTTATGCGTTTGATGTCTTCATAATTATAGTTCCTCAAATAAAGATTAATACTTCAAAAACTAGGGAAAATGAATATATTCTCAGATACCTACATTTCTCTTTAGGTTTAAATAAAAATTTGGATAACTTAAAGCATGGAAGAAAAGAAAAAATAGACTAAAAAATATTTTTTCCATTTCTTTTGGTTTATTTCCATAATTATGAAATTTCGAGTGACTAAAGTATGAATAATCATGATCAGAGTATAAATATTCGTGAAAATTTTGCTGATTTGTGAGTTTATTATAAACTTCCCTTATGATGATTGATTGCGTTTTTATTCACTGAAGCAAATTTACTCTAACCATGGTACTCACGGTAAAAATTGACATTTCACAAAATGAGAAAAAATATATTCATGATCAAATACTAATTTTTTTTGTATTATTCATGCTGAGCAAAAAAATCCCAATAAACCTCCTCAATAAGATTTAATGAGCAAATTTCGTTAGGCGCATTTTAGAGTTAGCTGCAGGTTATTGATCATGATTTTATTTTTCAATCCGTTCACAATCAGAATTATCTATTGAATCAAAATAGATATCTTTCAACTGATTTTTGGTAATATGAATGGTTATCTTACTCCATGAATCTTAAACTTAGAGATGAACCATGGAAAGCATAGAAAAAAGGGACTAGTTGAACAATTTTCCCTTGTAGTTCCGCTTTTTCTTTGATTCTAGAATCTCTAATGACTTAAGCAAGTAATTGAGTTCGAAAACATAATTGATTTTCAAAAGTGTAATTGATTCGCTAGTTTACTATAAACGTATAAATGAGAAAAATAATAATCAAAAATTGCATAGTTGAATTAATAAATACGAAGGCAACTTAATACAACTAAAATTATCACTTCTGAACTTAAGTTTTGGAAATTGGATCTAAAAAAGTTGAACTACCTTTACTTCACATTAGTCTAGATAAAGAATACTTTAATAATAAAATAGATTGAAAATTCGTTTTCACCTGAAAAGATGACAGGAAATAGTAATTATGAGACAGTAAAACTGTAAGATATATAAGCATGTTTTTCATATAAGGTTAGGAGAAAGAATGAAATAAATTTGCAAAGTAGGGATATGATGCGCGCAGAACTTACATCACTTTTTGGTTTAAGCATATACACAAATACCGGTGTTTATGTAGGGAAGCTACAGGACCTTGTAATTGATATAGATGATCAAAAAATTACTGGGCTTGCTGTTTCTGATATTAATAGAGAACTTTTTGACCTGACCACAAAAGGTGTAATTATTCCTTATAGGTGGGTCATAACAGCAGCAGATATTGTTATAATAAGAGATGTTGTCCAAAGATACAAAAAACGGAAAGAAGACTGATAAACTTTGAAAGATAAATTAAAAATATGGAACTATTTGCTGAAATGCGCTGCATCCTTCCTGTGGTTGTGCGCACTGATGGCAGATATTTAAAAATAAGCTTTTACGCCTGGGTTTTAAGGAACTCTATGACCCAAACTTTACCAGGGCGATGGCGAATACTGCCATATTCTTCGTTAGAAAAGCAGTTTAAGCCCTCCTCTTTGCCTACACTTTTTCGGATGAAATCGGTTTTCTGTTTACAGATCTTTCATTTGAAGGTAAAATGGGCAAATGGACTCTAGTGTGAACGCTCTCTAGGAAGCTCCATTAATATAAATTGGTGGCTTTCGATTCCAGAATATTGGCTCTTCAAAGGGAGAAAATTCCTTCTGATTTTCATTTGAGACAGTTTGAAGCTTGGCTAAATTTTTTGATACGTTAAGTTACTATGATCTGATGTATAAAAAGAAATGGGTAATGTGAAGCTTCGGAATATCTGAAAGGAAAAAGAGAATGAAAAATTCATAAAATATTTTTTGAAATGGTGACTAACCTTGCCTGACTTCGAGTTGGTAGAGGAGAGAACTTCTCATTTATTCAAAGGACTCTATGAACCTCTGGCTCTAAACCGATTTTTGGTGAGGAGACTAAATCTCTGTGTAGAAGAGTCACTCATAATTTTGAAATCCCGAAATCCAAATTAAAAAAAGGAATACCACTTATGAAGAAACTTATTAATCAAAAATGAGTTTTGAAGATAAGAAAATAAAGTAAGGAATGTATAGGCAATGCACAGACTCGAACTTGTGAAAAGAAACGTTCAGGAAATTGTAACAGAAGAAGAACTTGAAGAACTTCTTAACAGAAAAGGAGTTCCATGTGCCTATGTAGGATATGAGCCAAGCGGGAAAATTCATATGGGACATGTTCTTACAGTAAATAAGCTAATTGATTTGCAAAAAGCTGGATTCAAGGTTATTGTCCTTCTTGCAGATGTACATGCTTATCTGAATAGAAAAGGTACGCTTGAAGAAGTCCAGAAAGTCGCAGACTATAACAGACGTTGCTTTGTTGCTCTAGGACTTGATGAAAAAAAAACTGATTTTGTATATGGTTCAGACTATCAGTTTGGGGCTGAGTACATGTTAAGTGTTCTCAAGCTTTCAAGGGTAGTAACTCTTAATAGGGCACGCAGGAGCATGGATGAAGTCGGGCGTGCTATGGATGACCCGACGGTCTCACAGATGGTGTACCCCCTGATGCAGGCTGTTGACATTGCAATGCTCAAAGTTGATGTTGCTGTTGGTGGTATTGACCAGAGGAAAATTCATATGCTTGCCCGCGAAAACTTAAAAAGTATTGGATTCAAAACACCTGTCTGTATTCACACTCCAATTCTCATAGGATTAGACGGAACAAAGATGTCTTCTTCAAAGGATAATTTCATTTCAGTGGACGATACTGGAGAAATGATTCACAGAAAGTTTAAGAAAGCTTATTGTAAAATAGGAGACTTGGAAAACAACCCGATTCTAGCTATTTTACGCTATCATATTTTTCCCAGATATGAGGCAGTTGTTATAGAGAGGCCTGTAAAATTCGGTGGGAATTTAATATACAACAGTTACTACGAAATGGAGAATGATTTTGTGGCAGAAAATGTACACCCTATGGATTTGAAAAATGCAGCTGCAAAATACATAGATCAGATTCTGGAGTCTGTTAGAAATGTTCTACTCTGAATAGTTCTAGTTGGCTTAGAAGTTCTTGGCCATGTGATGAAAATAAGGATTAAAAAGTGTGAGAATTTTGATTACTCCACTAATTATTTTTATACTTCTCTCAACCGAGAATTTCTAAGTCTCAGCAATCACTATCCTTTGAATTTTTCCCTTTCCAAACCCAATCTGATTGCAAAGATATTTTATAAGATTCAGACATATCTAAAGCTGAGAGACAATGCTATGATATATTTCCATGTCCAGAATTTATCAATATAAGGATATTTTTATTATGAATATTAGTAGACCCCTCACCACAATTTAATCGAAGCAGTTAGCTTATATAATCAAATCGGTCCATTTTTAACAACATTCCTCTGTGTACATGTCGAACTATTCGAATTTATGAATGGAATTTTTTGATGTTTTTGGTAAATTTTTGATTGCCGAATCATACTATTAAGTGTAAATTGTGCAATGAATTCTAAGTCACTTTCTCTATCTTTTCGTGTGCAAAAACCTTTATATTTAGTGCATTTCTAATTATAACTTGTAGATGCTTTATCAATGAATTGGTAGTGTACCCAAAGTTCTGTAAAATCTGCTCTCTATATTCTTTAATTTTCTTTTTTATTACTACTTCAATTGTGACTGGGTGTATAACCCTTAAACCAACGATTGGGTATGGGCCTGCTAACCAGTGAATATAGACTGTAATATATTCGAGTTTTAAAAACAACTACGCTCTTACAGTGTATCTCGAAATCTGTAAATTTTGATTGGACCTGCATCATTTTATTTGTGGTCCGTAAAAATTTGGAAGATTTCGAAAATATGGATAAAAGATCCATATGGTATTAATACAGAAGGCATTTGATCAATCTGAACAAGAGTTATACAATAGATAATGCGAATATAGGGCATGAATGTTTATTAATTTCAGCAAAAGAGAATATAATTAGTGCTGTGGGAGACTCAAAAAAAATAGGGCAATATCAATTAACTTAAGGAATGTCATTGTTGGCCTGGAAATTAGGTGCCCAAAGATTTTAAATTATGCATAAAGATTACTTTTTCAGCTCTTTTAATATTCCATCCACTCATTAACCTTTTAGTTATTCTGAGTATTTATTATTCAAGCTCAAACTTGCAACTGTTAAACAGATTTCAAAAAAATAATATACAAAAGATCTTATAAATTTTTACATATAATTATAAAAAATTTTGATAAACTTCTAAATCTATCATTTGCTCATGTTTAGTATTTAAATGACTCGTAAAAATAAGTGGTTTATTGACATTTTCTATAATGAATTGTAGTTATTTTTATCATTAATATCTGAAAAAACATCCGGAAGCGAAAAATGAAAAAAGTGACATATGATAAAGCAAGTAGAACGTTAGGAATCACTTTGTCGGCACTTTTAATACTAGTGAGTATTGTAGTTGTGGCACAACTTGCAGATATCCCAAACTCAGGCAGCAACAATATATCTGATTTAAATAAATCACTTGAAAATGACATAAAAATCCAGGAAGAGGCAATTGGAATTAATCCGAGGTATGCAATGATTTTGGAAGCTAAAAAAGTCTATAAAAATAGGTTAAATAATTACTTAATTTTCATTTATTTTTAATCCTCCACAAGATAAATCTAGCGACCTTTTGGCTTTTTAACATAACATATATTTAATAAAAAACATACATTTCTCGCATAATCAGGTAACAATGTCCTATAATTTCGTCGAAAAACCACAAAATACATCGGTTTCCTCACAAAAAACTATGCAAGAAACGAATATAAAAAAACACTTTTTTTTGGCCTGCAAATATTTTAAAGATCGTGGAAATACGAACAAAAAAATAAGGATTGACAGCAGTTTTCTTTATTTGCTTGAGTACTGATCTGCATGGTATTAATATAAATTTGATAAATTTGAAAATGAATTATAAGGAGTAAAACATTAGCTAGTGTAAATAAATGGAATGCTAAGACAAGAAGTGTAATTGGATGGAGAGTGTAATAATCGTTTAAAAGATGAAAATTCATAGATACAACAAAAATAACTACCTACAAAATGGCCAGTACCTTTTTCATTCTACTAGATGATTGTTTCAACATTCATTTCGCTCTTTTTTAATAAAATTTGATCCAATTTTAATCTGGTTGGGACTTATGCAGTTAAATTGATACTACTAAAAAAACTGCCAGCAAACTAGCCAGTACCTTTATTATTCCAATAGATGATTGTTTCAACATTCATTTCACTCCTACATCGACATTAGGGTATTTGTATGTGATTTTCAGTTTAACTATGTAAGTTCAGATCCATTATTAATTAGCATTAGTATATATTAATTATTCTATATTAATAAACATTTTTATTTCTATTGCACTACATTATTTTTTTATTTGCTGAGTTTTATAGCTACTATACAATAATCTACATAACAAAGTTATGTTTAAGAAGCAGATTGGTTACGTATTTCCGAACTAGAAACCAGTATTGAGATTAGCAGTCTCAAAGCTCATTGATATAAATAAAGACTAGATCACAGGAAACAAGTATGTAATAATGTAACAGTAATCAAAAAAAAGATTAAATGGTATAGAGTAAATTGTACCGAAAATTATACACGCTGCACTAATTGAGTAGTTATGAAAATTTGCTATTTTAGAGAACTTTTATAGAGCCTAAATTATAATATCATCCCTTTATTGAACTTATTTTCATTGATTGAGTATTTCTTTAACCTTTTCTATGGTCAGAAAATTCCCACATCTCAACTATCAAAGTCTACATTATTGGCCCTTTCCTGCCATGGAATATCCTTTATACGTGTTTTGATAACTATCTTCATCGATAATACTCTTTAAATTTACACTTCAAAAACGGATCGAATATTTTGGTATTTATTGATCTACGGTTTCAACAAATTGTTTATAATGCTTATATATGTAATTTGTTGCAACAAGATGTTTTCTATTTCTTCATATTATTTTTAAATAATAATACGAAAGATAGTGTAATTAATATAAAAATTAATTTTCTTCATATTCAAATAAGAAAATTGATTTGGGGTGGGAAAATGGATCAAAAAGAAACCATGCTCAATTGTAATATAATGGAACTCATGGTAAGGATCTGAGCGTTGCAAAAATTACCTATTATGAAAATCAAAATTATAATGAATTGATTTGAAATGATACTGTTGAGATGCACATATCAACAGTATCCGATCTACTTAGGAAAATTATCTATCTGTTTTCCACAATTGTATAAGCTGCACTACTTTACAAACTTTTTTAATGAAATCATTTATCTTTAAAATATGATATCCATTTTGGGTAAAAATTTTGCGATACAGACATTTTATAGTTATTTGAACTAAAAATATCCAAAATCCATTTTGGTTTCACTGACTTTAAGATTTCCATGAATTAAAGGGCACAAAGAGGTAATACAGTTGTTATGAAGCTTAGAAAATTTTTTTCCTAAAAATGGTGGCTGCAGATAGTTTCAATTATTTTATTGATGAACTAATTTCCATCAAATAGAATGGTCTTTGAATTTTTCTAACTAATAATATAGGGAAAAACAGTTCAATATGTAATCAATAAACAAAAGTTGTATTCTATGGTCTGAGTTTCAGCAACTATGATTTTGATGCTAATAGTACCGAGGTGCGGAGGGTATGCATATATTTCAAACTATGGCAATCTAGTCGTTGTTTCTGTAATTAACACAACAACTAATACTGCTACAGCCACTGTAAATATAGAAAATCTCCTTATGTATATACAGTCATCCCTACGGATCGAAGGTATATGTGACAAAATCAAACTCTACTAGTTCTGGCACTGTCTTTGTAACTGACACAATCAAAAATAATGTACAGCCCATGTGAACTTAGGAAATGTTCCTAATGGAGTTGCAGCGACTCCTGATGGAACAAATGTATATGTGGTAAACTACTTCAGTAACAATATTTGTGTAATTGACACAATAAACAGTACTGTCACAGCAATGGTGATTGAGGAAATTATCCTATTAGCGCCGGGATTTTGCAGGAAAATCGTGCAGTTGTTCAAGAATATCCTGTTCGAAGTTATCGAACCTTGGAACGAATAGAATCTCTCTTCACATGCCGAAAGTGTAGTGCTTGCAGAAAATGGTGTGGAAAAACGATGATCAAGACTTGCAGCCAAAGGATGCATGGTAATTTGGTCCTGGACTACAAGGATCCATATGTGCAGATCATCTGGATTAGCATGGCTTAGCATTACTAAGGAGGTTACAAGTTAGGTTTCGGTATTTTGGGGGTGATGGTACAGAAATAGCAGCAGAAAAGCTTAATATAATGAGTAAAGTGGCTAAAAGTAAAGAGACTGCGAAGAAGTCTTAAGATGCGTTTTTTTCATGCTACTCCATCAATGTAGACATAAATATATACGAAGCGAAGAAAAAGAAAATTCACTCTTCAAGTTTTCTCTCAGAACACGAGATGATCAATTGAAAAATTCCGGTTTTAACAATGAAATATCTGTTGGAATTATTGGCTTAGAGATCACATGAAGCTCTTTTGCTTTTAATCTTTTGTCACGAGGCTATAATGTTCACGTTTACGATGGAACTGAGGAAAAAGCTAAACCACTACTCAAAAAGGGTGTCATTTTTTATTCTACGCCAAGAGAGCTAGCTTTGGTAACAGACATTATTATGACATCTTTGATTGATCAAAATGCCATTGGCAATGTAGCTTTTGGAGAAGATGGATTTCTCAAGGGAGCGAATAGTAGCTGTTTATGGATTGATCTGATTAAGATAGACCCTTTAGCATCAATCAGACATTCTGAAGTAGCTAAACAGACAGGCTTAGAAAGACTAGATACAACCAGTATAGCGAGTAAGGATCTGGCTTTAAAAGGAGATCTTATCGTTCTAGTTGGGGGAAGTCGTGAAGTATTTCAAAAATATGAAGTATTTCTCAACGATGTCGGAAAAACCGTCACTTACTTAGGCGCAGATGGCAATGGTCATTAAATGAAGCTGCTTATTAATCTATATGTCGGACTTTTTGCGGGATCATTCTCTGAAGCCCTGGCCTTCTCACAAAAGCTTGGTTTCGACGCCAAAACTTTCGTTGAAACCGTCAACAAAACTCCATACAGGAGCTATATTTTCGAAAGTAAGGGGCCAAAGATCGTAGAAGGAGATTTTGAACCAACTTTCTCACTCAATAATTTATTTAAAGATTCGGAGCTTATAAATGAACACAGAACTAAAACCGGGGCTATATTGCCAATGACAAAGGTGGCGATCGAGGAATATTCCGAAGCAATACAAAATGGTGATGGCAAGAAGGACTTCAGCGTCATTGCACTGGAAAGCAGATATGGGAACTGATTTCCTGTTAGCTTGTGATCTTCTTCCTCTATACCTGACCATACCAAATATCAGCGTTTCGCTCATGAAAGCGAACATAAGTATAGTTTTCCATCTCTTCCTTAGTCGCAGGCTGACTTGGACCGCCTAAAATACCCTTGGTCACATTTCTTTCCAGGGTCTCTAGGTCCCTGTATCAAGCTCGTTTTTGCTCTCGTTCGGCTAACTACTATGCCGAAACTTTACAGAGTAAGCATGCTCACGATTAGGAAGGGCATCTAGCAGGTCCTTTAGATTACTGAACGCTTTATTTCTTGAAGTAGGGTGAAAGCTGTAATAATGCACACTTTAAAAGGTTAGCATCAGCCAGCGGCTTAACACAGGTTTTCTCAAAAGTAGTCGCCCATAATATAACGTTTTCCAGATTTCAATCTACTAGAGCTTTATGTGTAACTAGCTGAGGCATCTTAACCGAATATTCAAATCTTTTTGGCACCTTCTTCAACCAAGAATTAACTTGGAACTCTCCTGTAGGTCGATAGAAGATGTTATTGATCTCGACAGTTTTGAAATACTTGGCATAATAGATGAACCATTCTCCTTTCCGATTTGCCATATCGTGAGGATAGAAGGGACCTACCCAGTTATCATATGACCAGCCGGAAGTTCCAGTGAGATTGTCATAAGTCTGCTATATCCTTGAGCAGGTTTAAATCCATTTTTTCGAGTATTAACCTATGAGTAGACTTTCTAGCATTTGCTTCAATATATGTATTTTTCCCAGAAAAGCGTAATTTTATGCAAATTAAATCTCTCCGCTTCTGTATCAAGCGTTTAGCCCAATAACTAATCACATTAATTACAATATTTTTTACTTCAGCTCTTGAATTAATTTTATATCCGTAAATATATCTTCCATCATCCAAGTTTTGCTGTGACCTCTGTAAAATTTCTTTTTCGTGAAGTTTCTTTACAGACTGCTGCATTGTGGAGATGTCCAGGTTGAGGGCTTTCGAAAGAGATTCGGTATCAACCCAATGCTCATTCTAGCTTAAAGAATATTTCATAACTGTAAGGTCAGATTTAGTAAGTTTAAGGGCACATTTGATTACATCTTCAACTTTAAACCCTACACAAGCAAAATTAATCACAAAAGTTAAGGTGAACAGTACTTTCATTTGTTTGCGCCTATTTTTCAAAAAAATTCATGCTCGTTTCGCCTAGCCTGATTGTTAATCAACACAGGATACCTCTGTTCATGAATACGCATTGAGGGAATGCTTCAAACAAATATACAATTCTATAATCAATCCAGTCTCTTAAAAATGATGGGTCTTACTCAACCGAGGGCCTCTTTACATTCCTGGATAAACAGGGCTTTGAGGTCAGATGTGGGTCTCTGCAATGGTGGGCCTCATGAACATCTGCCTTGGTATCCTTAGCACAGATGTATCGGGCGATAATAATATATACTCTCTCTAGGAAGGTCAAACGAGTGTAGTAAAGTCCGTTCTGGATAATTATTAATCCTATTTTAAGCAAACGTTAATTCTGTTTTTCAATCAGTTCGGGGGCTCTCCTCTTTTCATCCTCTTCAAATACTTGTTCAATATCACGTCCGCTATAAGGGTAATCCCGCGAAGAGCTGCACGGACCCCAGGTCCCGTGGTCATCCTCTCGCTATAAAACCGGTGTAGAACCTTCAGGTGCCGAAGGTTATACTCCAAGCAAAGTCCCACCAGCTCCCAGTGCTCAGGAAAAGCCTGATTCTTCCCAAAGCCGGTCGTTCCGCCAAGCTTCGTTTCAGCAATGGGGCTGAAGAATAACGGCATCATCAGCCCGGTGTAATCCTTCAGCGACTCCACGAGTTCAATGGTCTGCAGCACGTCCTCGGCAGTCTCGCCAGGGAGGCCCAGCACAAGGCTAGCAACAGGAAGCCAGGACTCCTCTCCGAAAAGCTGATAACAATCTCTGACTATCTCGGGCCAGCTCTCTGGGTTTTTCGGCAAAGCTTTTCTTGGCATATGCATTTGAAGAATTCTACAGCTTCCGGTCTCTATCCCTATCCAGGCAGACATATACCTCTGATCTCTGCCCACTTCTACAATCCTGGACACTTCCCGAAGAAGGTCCTGATTTTGATGAACCGTGGCGAGGCTGAGATGGGATACATCCACCGTCCTCGGACCCAGTCGCTTAACCTCTCTGAACAGTTTCTTGACCTTTTCTCCATCTGGCTTGGTGCCGGGTGAGCCGTAGGTGAAGACGTCTTGGGAATGAAGAACCACGTCTCTTTGACCTGCCTCTAGATTCACCGTTACATCATCGAGGATTCTATCCAAGGGTCTATGACGGAGAGTGTGCATAGTTGGAGAGCAGAAGGAACACCCTCGCCAACAGCCTCTGCCGACCTCCACGATCCCTGCAATAGTTGAGCCCTTGTTCACAGGTATGTCTCCTCCTGCCACAGCTGTTCCTCGGATTACCTTTGGAACCTCATAGTCGTTAATAATAGATCGGCAGATTCTGGGGAAATCATCCTCTCCCTCCCCCAGGTAAATATGGTCCACTGGGACATCCTCTCCCACCAGCTCCCAGGATCCCATACCGCCGACCACCAGCCTTGGCATATGCTTTTTTATCAGTGGATGGTTTATCAGGGCCAGGAACTTGGACCTGTTATGAGGCTCACCCCGCCCGATCATCTCCTCGATCTCTCGTAAGGCAATTTTTCCAAGGGGATCGTCGTGGGTTATTCCTACGATCTCAGTTTCTGGACCGATGGCTTTATCAAGGTGATCTGGATGGGCCACTATCACCTCGGACCGATCAAAACCGGCCTCCAAGAGGGCTGCCTCCACTTTTCTCATGCCGCAGGGCGCAAGCAGGGCTGAGCCGTCCGAGGCTGCAGCCACGGGAGGGCAGAAGAGCAGCCTGAAGGCAAAATCTGGCATCACCGACTTTGGCAGCGTCGCTGCAAACCCAAGAATCGCTCCCCCGTGATATGTGCTCATCATGGTGAGATCGCTTGTCAGAACGATTTTTTTGCCCTGCATTCTAAAGCCACCTTTTTTATCGCGAAATCCAAAATGGGATAAAGCATTATCTTTTATATGTTTCTATCTCATGAAATCACTGATTGCTTTATAAAAACCATCGTCTCAAAGATTAATATGCGCATACCTCTCTGAGTGATCATTTAAAAGTGGAACAAAATTAATAAATGCAACTTTCTGAATTATATACACTTATGGCCATGTTTCTATATTTAAAATTTATGATTTTTGATAACAATTCAGCGTGCAGCTAAAAAAGGGTTCCGTTGTAAAAACTTCAGAATAAGCAGTAAATCTATGAGTATAAAATAAGGCAAAAGATCCGAGGGAAATATACCAACATCATAAAATTATACCAAACAATTGATTAATATATTTGACTTCATTAAAAACAGAATAATTTAGATTATTGACTTGTCTTTTTCCATACTTCACTTATATCCGAAAGCAAGGTCATGAAATTATTGAGCGTTGGTCAAACTATTTTGAAATAATCATGAAAAATCTGGATTGGGTATACAAATGGATCAAAAAAACTATTGAAAATAACGTTAAGCGGGATACTTCGTTGGATATTTGGATTGTTCTTTATAATAATTGCTTCAGAGATGGTTACAGAACGTGAGTATTTTTCAGCAGTATTCATATTTATGGCAGCTTTTGTAGCCTTTCCCCTGATTTCAAACTTGTTTGAATCTGAGTTGTATATTTCAATATTTGGCCCAGTGCGATTTTGGTTGGTCATTATTCTTCTAGTAGGATCGATTGCTGTAGAACCTAATCATTCATCTTTGGCTGTTATTTATGCTCATACTTCTTCAGGCTCTCATAATACTACTCAGGATGACAATGTTAGTTATTGGGAGTGGAAATGGTATACACCATCTCATATAGGCAATACAAAAGTCCCATCAGGATAATGAATAAAAGTTACTCTGCTGCAAAAAAGTAGATATGGTTTTTAAATCATCCTTTATATTGGCAAAAATTCAAGAAGTACGTAGAAAAAAATATATATAGTCTCTATCAATTAACATCCGTTTGAGTTGGATATATACACACGGGTAACTATTAAGTCTATCTAAAATCAGTTAGCTGATATCTATTTTGACGTGATAACCATTTCTGATTACTAACTGATGGAAAGATAATAAAATTTAAACCAACAGTTAAATAAAATGAGCTATCAATCTTGTTTTGGCTAGGCTGAATAGTTATTATCTTACGTTTAATTTTGATTATTCACTGGGTTATTAGTATATTGACGTTATCAACGGCGGAGAAATTGAAACAAAAATAGTATAATTTAGTAAATGACATCCAATCCGTGCTCAATTGCAATACGATGGAACCGGGGGTAAGGGTCTGAGCGTTGCAAGAATTAACTATTATAGAAATCAAAGTGAATTATGAATCGGGTAGAGAAATACTGGTGGGATGCACTCACCAACAGTATCTAATTTTCTCCGGAAAACTTATTGATCTGTTCTGCAAAACAGTATCGTGATTAAACATTATAAATTTTTGTATTTAGTTTTTTAAAATCTGGTTTTGTTCTCTACAACCCACACCATGTATTTGTTCCGCATCCTGATAAAATTGCTGATTGGATACTTGAAGATAATAACATAATCACATACAATGGCACTATTTTTGTGTATATAGATGGATTTTACAGATCTGAAACTGAAACCGTAGTAGACAAAGGGACTCTAAAATCGCATGACATTTATAGAGGAGCCAACTCCAACAATATAGATCGGAAAATAAGAGATGTTATGGTACAGATTCGCACTAAAAGCTGTATCAATGTTTACCCATCCAACTACTACAAAAATGCGTTGCCCGTCGAAAATGGAATCGTAATATTTGACTTCGAAAATCAATCATGCAAGCTCATCGACCACGACCCAACAAAATACAGGTTTAACTACAAGATTCCAATAGAATACGATAGCTCGGTCAGGAACATTATAATTTCTGATATGTTAAAGGATTATACCGACACACCTGATAAACTGATTCAGATACCAGCACAGAGTTTCATGCAAGCAATGGGTCAGGGTCCATACAAGAGAGCATACTTAATTTATGGAAAAAAGAATTTTGGAAAAACAACATTTATTAAATTACTGAAATGTATGATAGGACAGGATGGATTTTGTGATGTTAGTCTGGACAAGATCAGTCAGAAATTTCAAATTGTATCACTAGAAGGGAAATTACTAAACCTACATGATAATATGGGGTATTTTTATACTGAACGGTAGAAGGCAGCACGACATAGAGAGAAAAGGCGTTCAGCCATACGTTGTAACACTGAACACAGTAAGTGTTTTTACCACCAACACACCAGCGAAATTTGATTCAAAGATCAAGACGGACGAAGCATACTGGGAACGATGGGAATTCTTTATATTTGGAAAGGAATACGGAATGAAAGGTGATTTTAAGGAAAGGGTCTTCACTCCGGAAAACTTGACAGCGTTCTTGAACGTCGTAATCGATGAGATATTGAAAGTCGGTAAAAATAAAAAACTATCTTTAAATACAGACTGGTATGAAACAAGAGAGATATGGGTGCTAGCTGGCAACCCCCTGTATTGTATGGTCAATGAATTGATGGATCCTGCAATACTAGATCTAAAAGCAAGTGGTTCAAAAGGTTCTAAGGGGACTGCTATAATCAAAGAAGAACTGTTGGATATTTTAAAGATTTGGTGCTTAGATATTCAAATGGATTCGAGAGCCATCCCAGGTTTATTAAAAGATCTGAAAAGTCTAGTGGATGCTTGTGGATGGGAGACTGATACTTAGCGAATGTTTGATGACAAAGAATACGTGCCTAGGTGTTACATAATACCATACAAGTGGAAACAGATGCCAAAGGCACTTAAATACAATGTTATGGTTACTGAAGTAAAAACTGAACAAATGGAGATTATCAATCTCTAGTAATTTTTTTGTATATTAACATAATACTTTATGGTGTTTTCTGGTACCCCCATATTGTTAACGATAAATTGACCATTAAATCTGTCAGAGCTCCTTCATTTCTGAAAGGCACTGGGTAGATCATGTTAAGGAAAATAATACCTTTTACCATAATCCCCCAGTACATAAGGAGTTCCAAAGGATCTTTACTCCCTATCTTGACGTCACTGAAACGGGCAAAAAAATCAGCTGCGGCTTTGTAGTCTTTAAAGTCCATTTTTTTGGCTTCGGCTACAATTTCACCGTCAACCAGTGTTTCCATCATTATTGCCTTTACCAAAGAACTATTGTCTTTATAGAATTGCTGTAGATTTTTGATGATGATCCTCATGTAGCCTGGAAAATCACTAAAATCAACATTTTTGGCTGCTTTATCATTAACATTTCGTCTGTAAATTGATGACCGATTCTTTTAAGGATATCAAATTTGCCGTCTGGAAAATATTTATAAACCAGTTCTATATTTACACTGACTTCATTTGCTATATCCTGGGTGGTTATTTTTTCGTAACCTCTTTCTCCAATGAGCATGTGTGTGGCGTCTTGAATAGAGTTGATTTTCGCTTTGTCATTTGGTTTGATATCCATGTCATTACCTTGAACATTTTTTTATGTACTTATTATCCTAAAGGCAAGTCAACTATCTCAAACATTAGTAAGTTAATTAATTTTTAGACTTATAAGCTTTCCATATATTTGTCGCTTTATCAGCATGTTCTATACGTCACTGTTTGGTTTCCATTCATCATAGATCACAGGTTTATCAGGTTTTTTCCAAATCCTTTTTTTATATATGTTATTTTTGGTTCCGTTGCAAAAAATTCAAAAAAATATGTAAATCTATAATTAATGAATAAAAATCAAAATATTCAAGGAAAATGTACTAACATTATAAAACTATACCAAA